>Ga0228615_1000125_pt1 | contig 41519 bp, 32 predicted proteins | sample 16DmetaG_FD_190530 | JGI IMG/M metagenome (GOLD analysis project Ga0228615, IMG submission 190530) | Seawater microbial communities from Monterey Bay, California, United States - 16D | ecosystem: Environmental > Aquatic > Marine > Coastal | place: USA: California | collected 2016-10-17
ATTGATACAGACGAAACAGGACTCGTTCACCGCCTACTCACCGCAGTGGAACACGGCAGATTACTCAATACTGGAGGAGTTATTTTGCTTCTAGTCTCGAATAAATATCACGGCCAAAAAGCACGCTATCAAGCCCTAAAGAAAGGTTTTGCAGTACGAAGTATCTCTAAGCATTGCTTTGAAGACGGGGAATGTCTAGAAGTTCTCGGACTTTGGAAGCCTTATGAGTCCAGTGAGAGAATCTTTGAAACACAAGTGGGCTCAACAAACTCTGACCTTCTGGCCTCAAACAAACCAGAAGGAACGTTTCTTCACGCAGAGATACAAACGGACGGTCACGGCCGAAGAGGAAGGACATGGTCCCATGAATCACGAGCTTTTGCAGGTTCATGGGTTATACACGAGCACAACGAGCAGCCAAAACCAGGTCAAATGCAATTTAAATCAGGAATCGCCCTATACGAGGCAATTTGCGCCCTAACGGACCACGAAACCAAAGTGATTCTCAAATGGCCAAACGATCTCCTTTTGAATACTGAAACTGGATTACGAAAAGCAGGAGGAATTCTTATTGAAAGTCGAAGTCAATCAAGGAATACGCGCGCAGTTCTCGGCATTGGCTGTAATTTGACATCAGATTCTCATCAAAAAGGAGAGTTTGAAATTGCCACTTTAGACGAAATCGGAATCGCAATTTCAAACAAACAATTCGCACGTGTTCTTCATGCATCAGTAGCATCTATGTTTGAGCAAAAGCAAGGAATTCCGGCATTAAGTAACAACGAGATTATTTCACTCTACACGGAATGCTTTTCCAAAGGTTTTGAGGCTCTAGGGGCGCCATTCTATAGAAACGAGGCGATGGTGTTTGAGAGTCTACAAAACACTGGAGAACTACTCCTAAAAGACATGCAAAATAAAACCCATGTCGTTGACGAAGGCGAGCACGTTAAATGGTCAAATTATCGGTGATGAGATTAATCCTCAAGAACCGCATCAAGAGTTTCTCCAAGTTGGTCGTCTTTCCTTTTGTAGAGACCAAACACCAGGCATATCGCCCCGATAGGATAGATGATGAAATCAATGAGCAATTGACGGTCAACATCGACATAAACTTCTCCGGCGCCCGCCGAGAATTCAACGGAATATGTGTAAAAACCCCCTTCATTTGCGGTAAATTTCATGTCTTCGGAACCGCCTGCTTGAATGCTTTTAGTATCGGTGTGAACAATCTCCATCTTTTCGTTTTGCACCTCAAGAATCACGACGGAATCGTTCGTTGCATCGATGGAGAATTTGAGCACGTCTGACCCAAGCAATGAGGCTCCGTTCGAGAAAGGTTCTGTATCCTCGGGTAATGGCTTGGAGGAGCTCAAACCGTGAATGAAAAGTCCACCAACTAAGAAGCTAATACCGATTAAGATAAACAAATCGCTTATCTTCATCGCCGGTGCACTTCCGCCTCCTGCCATGCGACGACCAATGTGAAGACTCAAATGAAGGTGATGGTCTCATTTCCTACGCGTGTTGAGCGGCAAACCCATTCGCTCTCGTACAAGACGTATTTTGCCGCTACTTGTAAAACTCCGAACATCGTAGAGCGAAATGGCCTCTTCGTGGCCTAGGATTTCTCTAACGCGTTGGTATGAAGGATGCCGCACTTCTACAACGGCATACCCATGTGATTCTAAGAATTTTGATGAAAGATGAGATTCTTTAGCCTTTTTTGATGTTGACGGATAGAACTCCATGAGACGTATTTCGGGTGTAATTGAGGCATCTTCAAGAACACTACGAAGATGGTTTTCAAACGACAGACGATCGGAGAACAACGATGTAAAAACGAGACCTAGCCACCTCCTTTTACCCCTTAATGCCTTAGAAAGACGCTTGGCCATGACAGGTCGAAGAATCCCTCCTTCAAGAGATTTGATGTGAAAACAGTGCATAGGATGAAATTAGATGAACCCAAGCGATGCCCATGGAGGATGAATCTGTTGAAGACGGTGGAACGCTTCATCAAGACCAAGCCCTCAACGAACTTGCGGCAAATGAAACCTCGCTCTTGGCATTGGTTGGAACACTCTTGTCACTTCGAACCCTACCGCATTTGGCATTGATTGTAATCGCATCAACATTGTTCTACTTCATCGCAAATTCCAACGGAGGTGAGGACACTGCTGCTTTAGGTTTCATTTCATTCTCGACGGGGTACGCTCTTACGGCTGTTTTTTCAACAAACACTCGAGTTCGCTCCTTGATTACGTTACCGGAGACCTCTGAAAATTCCAGTCAATCAAGATTGAAGAGATTGTTCACTAGCTTCAAGATTTGTGTCTTACCGCTGTCCATATCCATCACCGTGGGCATCATCATCATGATGTTGTTTAGCCAAGACTCTGCCACGGACTTACCGGCCATATTCCCTGTCGGATTGGGCTCATTATTCGTCATCTGGGCTATCGCCCAAGGCGTATCATTCAGCACATGGGCGTCTTCAATTTCAGCCAAAAAACTGCCGTTAAAAGAACCCTCTTCAGGCAGCATGGTGCTAATGACTGTCACGCAATTTTCAATCATTACATCGATGTCAATTGTGGGTATATTAATTTTTGATTACCTCTATGAATCGCGATGGGCGCCTTTCGAATCAATCGTCTCGAATCTTGGATTTTTACTTCTGTCCATTGCTTCGTTTGCTGCCACAGTATACTGGACTCGGGAATCTAGAGCGTTTTCGTTGAAAGATAAGGCTTTGAAAAAATTCGCCAACAGATGGACTCTATTTGCGCACGTGTTTGCTACATGGCATCTGTTGACAGTATGGCGCCAAACAGTCATGTCACAGCAAACAATTGAGATCTTTATTGAAGAAGTTCTTCTGATGATGTTTACTGTATTCATGGCGATCTGGACACTAACATCGAAATCTGTGAGCAAGGAGTGGAAATTGCTTTCCAACGAAAACGCTCTACCTTGGGGGCTTGCTTTTGGATATGCATATGCCGGAAGTGTTGCTATGATTGCTACGGCGTTAAACGACATCACATACGTCATGGTCGCAGGCCATATCATTGCCTTTTTGACAATAACTTGGATGCATAAAAAGATATTACGACGCGTCCTCAAACAACATGACATTGATGTTGAAGTGCAACGCATAGTTGCTACAGACAGAAGCATTCAACCTCAACCAACTAAGCAGGAAGAACATGCAGAGATTAATCATACCAACAATGAAGAGGTTTGGCAAGAGGATAAAGATGTCAAGTGGGATGGAGAAGTTGGCAAAACAATCGGAGAAGATGTTGAATGGAATGACGTCATCGAAATGGATGACTAGGAATCGCTCTGTATCCCTGAAAGTAACGTGACTACTCGAATGGTGTCTTCAAGGTCTTTACTCACCCGCGCACCCAAGATGACTTGCGCATTGGGGTCAAGCGCTTCGGTAAACATATTGGCAACTTCGTCTAGCTGGCTTATGGTCATACCAATTCCACCTTCGACTTGGATTAAACACCCTTGTGCACCGCCGACATCAAGTTCAGCAAGAGGAGCCATCATTGCAGACCGCAGAATACCTTCTGGGTCATCTGGACGTCCAGTTCCGACCAGCAGGGTCGCCTCGCCCTCTTTCTCAACAATTGCCCTCAAGTCCATCAAATCAAGATTAATCAATCCCATCTTCATGAGTGTCCTGACCAAACCCTCAATCAAATCCTCAACCCATTCGGCACCCATTTGCCAAGCATTACCTCTTTCACGGGCCTGTCGCGCCAATCGCTCAAGGGAAAGTCGTACGGTGACATGGGCTATTTTCTCAAGTCGGAGCAGACCTTCTTCAGCAATTTCAGCTCGAGTTTCTTGGACATCAAATGGAAGTGCGGCTACAGCAACTACAATTGCGCCTGATTGACGTGCTTGGCGGGCGAACTCATGTGCGGCTCCCGTTCCTGTGCCGCCACCTAAACCGGTGAGGAGCAAAACCAGTTCAACGGGTTCAAGGATCGTTCGAGCCAAATTAGAGTAGCCACGCATGCGTTGTTCTGCCAAAGGGGGAAGAGCAGCACACCCCATCGAATCAAGAGCATGGCCAAGGCGTAAAAGATGGGCTGAGTCACAATCCTGAAAACTCGAATCATCAGCGTCAACTAGACATAAATCAGCGGAACCGTCGCAACGAGTATGTGCTCCTTTGGCCCACGAACACCCAATACCGCCCACGCCGGTAATCAAGATGTTTGAGGCTTCCATGATAGTCCACCGAACCGAACCTCAATGAACTTTGGCAGGTACCAAGTTCTCAGATATATCTCAGATATCTTCGTCGAGCGTCCCTAGCCCACGCATTGTCCGGCTCAAGGAGCAGGACCCGGTCATAATATTCAACTGCAGTCTCAAACTCAGAAAGATGACGGCCATACAAGTGCCCTAAATTGGAGAGAACTGGAATACATTCCTGGTCCGACTCCAACATTGAAAGAAGGAGTCGCTCGGCAGCACCAAGATCGTTGCGAAGCATCATTTCTTCTGCCCTGTCTAACTCCTCTAATTGTTCAGAAGACAGCTCGTATGTGTTGTCAAAATGCGCCGCCATAAAGAACCCAGTTTACCCACTCAGCCTAGGTTGATGAACTCTCGCCCTAAAAGCGATGAAATTAGCCCAAAAAGGGAGTATTTTAGCAAATCAGAATCGAACGGTTTAAGAACCATCAATTTCGGCTATAAACGAGAGACTGCGTTGATGTTTTCGATGACTTTTGCTGGGAATGTTTAAGGGGCACTTGCATGTGGGTCTATTCACAGGGTGACGCAATGCGCGGAAGCACACTTTCTATTCGCTCAGGAGTGGTTCTAGCTCTAGCGATTTTATTGTTTGTCCCCGGCTTTGCAACATCGTTACACAGCGGCGTAGGTGGGGCACAAGACAATGCGGGCGAAACCATTGATGACGTTGCCAAGGAAGGTTGCCTCTGCCACAACGAAGCTGCTGACAATTCAGTTCAAATCATTCTCGACGATGTTCCGTTCGCATGGATCGCTGGTGAAACCTACACGATGAATCTTCAAATTATTGGCGGTCCAGCCGCTACAGGCACTTATACTGCCGGATTTGCAATGCGAGTCACTCACGGCGTACTCGCCGGTGACAATTTGCAAAACTGGGACAATGATGTGACAACATTAACTCACACAGAAAACTCCGCCGCTAACGCAGACAGATTGTGGACCCTCACCTGGCAAGCACCTGAAACCGGCAGTGGTGTAATCAACTTCTGGATTACCGGCAATGCAGTGAATGGCGACCAACTCAATAACGCAGGAGGTCAGGAAGATAAGTGGAATCAACTTTTGTTTACACTCCAAGAAGGAAGTGACGCAACAACGGCACTCGGGACAAGAACTCTCTTTGCGGGAGACGGGAATGTGAGCCCTCCAGAACCTTCACACCATGGTGTTGATTTAGAACACATGGGTGCTGAATTGAGAGCGCACTGGCTTGGACTACTCGGATTCGGCGCAGTTATTTTGGTCATCATTTTTGCAGGAATCATGCTGAGATACAGTTTTTCGACTTCTTACACCGGTCGAACAAACCAACTTCGACTCCGATACAAACTCATGCGCAGAGGTGACCAGTGATGGACGATACAATCACGATACTATTACGAAAGGTTGCCAGTGGCAAAGTGAGTGTCGAAGACGCTCGTGACGCCCTTGAAGATGCATCACTTACTGAAGAACAAATGCAGTCTGCCATTGATCATGGGGTGTTTAATCTCGCCGAATCAGGAACTGTAGTGAGTGCTTCTCTTGCTCCTTCTGGCGGTTCAAACCTCATCATGATATTCTTCGTTTGGGGTATCTTTTGGTCGTGCTTTTGGGTCTTCTCGATGATTTATGGGCTTGCTAAAGGCTGGGATCAACAACAACTCGCCTATCACCTAGCAATGATGCTTGTCACTCTATGCTTGATGGGCATGGCTTACTTGAAATTCGTCTTGCCCGACACAATCATCGTCAAACACGGAATGAATAAATTCATTCCAGAGCATCAAAAAGACTGGAAGGAGTACAAGTGGTGATTTATCATGGCACGTGAATACGACCTCAAACCAGCACCAAGTGCGGGTGAAAACGCTTCTTCGATTACTTCTTCATCCATTAACCGTAGGCAGTTCCTACGCTATGGATTCAACACTGCAACTGGAGTATTAGCAGCCTCCCTCGGCGTCCTTGGTTTTGCATCGATTCTACTCCCTCCTGGCGGCACTAATGAAGGTGAACTCGGTGTGAAGTTTTGGGCTAAAGGTCGTGAAGACGAAGCATGGTACGGCGCCAAGCATGAACAACTTATGACCCGTCAAGACTTTGTCGATGAAGCAGCAAAATCAAACACTGGTACATCTGGTGCTGCCGGAATCTGGAACGGAGTACCAGTCGTCGTCACCTACGTCACCCACAGCCAATATGCCAACACACCAACATCAAACGGTAAAGCACGATTCCAATTCACTGAAGGAGTCGATGAAACCGGTAAAACAATTGGTCACTTCGAAGATTTAAGCGACCTTGACCCACGCCTCCTCCCATCCGATAACCTGGTTATGATTTTTGGCCGTTGCACACACTTGTGCTGCATTCCAGGCTGGCAACTTGTTTCGAACTCTTTCACCGATGACTCTTGGACTCCTGGAGGCGGTGACGATGGCGGAACCAAATTGTTCTGTATTTGCCACTCATCAAGATTTGACCCCACTGTTCTTGAGATGAACACAAACCGAAACCGTGCAAACGGCTCGACTTTCAAATACGCAGGAATTCGGAAAGCAGGTGGACCTGCTCCTGTAGGCTTGCCAATCATCCCGATTCAAATGAACGGCGATGTCATCGAGGGCATCGTAGACTACCTCGACTGGTACACATATTGCGACTGAGGTGTAAACAATGACAACAATGTTTTGGGTACTATGGTTTTTCATCGCTTTCATCGTTGTTCTTGTTGCATTAACTCTGCGACAAGAAAGTAGCGATACTCCTCGAAGAGAAATCCTTCGAGCGGTTGAGTCCACCGGAAAAATGGGCTTTGCAGAACGTCTTTTCCTCTGGATATTCTCTTGGCTCGATACAAGATTCCGACTTCAAGACTACTGGAACATGTCCAAAGGCGCCTACTATAATATGCACCGCCAAATGCCACTTTCCCACGCAGAGAAGTACAAATTGAGAATCATTTGGTACTGGTATCCACTGTACTGTCTGGGAGGCATCTCATTCCTTTCGTTTATCATATTGGTTGTTACCGGAACTGTTCTGGGAATCTACTATGTCCCCGGTGGGGAAGGTGACCCTTCTCCAGCTTATGCCAGTATGCAGTTCATCATGACTGAACTTCCCTTCGGATACATCATTCGTGCAGTTCACCACTGGTGTACTCACTTCATGGTTGCCAGTGTATTCTTGCACATGTGCCGTGTTTATTTCACCGGCGCATACCGAAACCCTCGTGAATTGAATTGGCTCATTGGTGTAGCGCTAATGGCGCTTACTATCGTCTTTGGGTACTCTGGATATCTCTTGCCTTGGGACTCACTGGCATATGGAGCAGCAGTTATTGGAATTAACTTAGCAAATTCAAGTCCGCTGGTTGGAAAATACATTGCGACCTTGTTGTTCAGTGGCTCATCCCTTACATCTCGAACTGTAACTCGGATGTATTTCATTCACGTGTTCATTCTGCCGGTAATTGTGACAACACTGATTATCATTCATCTGTTCATTGTCTGGGTACAAGGCATTGCAGAACCACATTGATCTTAGAGGAGGGTAAAACATGGGACTAATCGAAAATTTCGGACGCGTTGCTTCATCTTATATGGAGGAGAAAGAACAATTGCAGGAAGTTGCTGGAAAGCGAAAGCGTACCAGAACAGGTCATGGATTTTGGCCACATGAGGTACTGCGTGACTCGATATTGCTTTCCTTTATGGCGGCAGTACTCTTATTCTATGCATGGTTGATTCCTCCACCATTGCACGGAGCTGCAGACCCCTATGCACAAGCTGGTTTCGTGTTCCCTGACTGGTACGTTCTTTTCTCCTACGGATATCTTCGTTGGGGTGAATATCTGCCACAATTCACGGTCCCGACCGGATTCATTGGCGAAATTGTTGGTCAGCCTGTATTCCCATGGAACGCTGCATGGTGGGGCGCTGCTCTAACCGGAATCCCAGTGAGTATCCTTGCACTACCTCCATTCCTTGGAGGACGAGAGAAGCGACCTGTTGAAGACCCGTGGTTCGCTACTGCTGGTGCAGTCTATCTCGCTCACATTTGGTTCATTTCGGTATTCTCAATCAATATTTTCTTAGAACTCTACGGTAAAAATAGGTCAGATTATTGTAAACTTGATAGTCATGGGGACTTGTTGTGTGGGGTTCGTGAACCCTGGGTTGCCGAAGCATTCAATTCCATACCTTGGGTGATGACTGGGGTACTCGCATGGATTTGTCTATACTTTATCGGCCGAGGCATGTTGGTCAAAGCCTGGGGTGCAGGATTCAAGCCAAGTCACGCCAAACAAATTCTCATCGGTACTTTACTCGTATCAACTGCTGGAACAGTTGCAACTTGGGATACATATGACAACGGATTCTGGGACCAAGGTGGTTTGCTGACAATCAAAGGTCTGACCCACGACTACTATCCTGAACTGGAGGCTATGCGCACTCAACCAACCGATGTTCATGTTCATGCCACAAATGAGTTCACTGACGATCGCGGATGGAGTGAAAGCGAAACTGTGCCAACCACTGCTTGGCTTGATTGGATGATATATCAACCAGCGAGATACATCATTATCGATTTCAATGATGTCAATGGACATCAAGATGCCAGTAATGGTATCAATGCTGCTTCAGGCTCAGCTACTTTTGCTGGTGGAAACGGTTGGAGTGATTCTGGTACGTTTACGGTGACTGAAGACGCATCTTTGTTCCCAGATGGACATCATGAATCGATTGAAACGCTTACCACTGACCTTGGCTGTGAATACCGCTCATCAGAACGTAAAATCAACGATGTCAGCACGGTCAGTATGGTATCGACAACTCTCACCGTAACTGATAGTAACGGGAAAGTAGTCGAGTCATTCGAAAACTGCGTAGGGTCTACGATTGAACTTGCAGTCGGTACATACTCCTATGAGTACACTGTGACGGCGAGTGGCGCCCTTGCACTTAACAACAGTATTCAAACCGAAACGGCATTCAGCATCGCCACCTTCCAACCACTACTCGTCTGGGGAGAGAACGCTCCTGGAGCTCTTGCAGGCACCAGCGTAAATCTATCGAACTCTGCGGATATGGCTGCTGGTGGTTCGAACTTTGCATACATCGAGAACCCAACATACCACACAAATCCAAAGGCTCTCGATGCTAAATTGACCTACGCGATGTTCATTCCCTGTCTCACCTTTGGTGCAATGGTCTTTGTCTTGTTGCGCTCAATGGGGCGAGGCTATGAGTTTGAGATGAACAAATGCTACGGTTGTGACCTTTGTGACGATGCTTGTCCTGTTCGATTGTTTAACGGTGGAGACAAACTCAACATCATCTACAATACATGGAACAACGAAGACGATGGTGTTCCGTTGTATTCATGTCTAACGTGTACTGCATGTACCAACGCTTGCCCACAACTCGTCGATTATGACTCGTATGTCGACATTCGACGTTCGCTCATCGTTGGCGGACCACAAGCTGAAATCGCACACACTGTTCTGCAAGCGGTTCTAGCTGCAGAGGCAGAGGAAGCTGCTGATGGAGACTTTATTGCTACAGAAGATTACCCACTGACTTCGAATATTGGATACTACCCAGGGTGCGTTGACTACCTAGACCAAGAGATGGTGTTCTCCCATGTCAATGAGGGAGAAATGAACCTTGGCGACGCAACGACATCCGCTTTCACTCTCTTTGACGAGATGGAAATGGATGTATCCTACCTTGGCAGAGATTTCCTGAAGTGCTGTGGCCACGATCAAAAGTGGCAAGGACTCGACGAAGTGTTTGAGAAACTCAAGGCTTACAACCAAAAGAAAATCGAACAATCCGGTATCGATACTCTGGTTTCCTCCTGTGCAGAATGTTTCCGAACCTTTGCACGTGACTACGAATTAGAAGGTGTCAAAGTAATGCACACCACGGAATTCCTCATAGAGAATGGATTTGATATGAATCTGAAAGCTGAGGAAGAGACCACTGTGACTTATCACGACCCGTGCCGGCTTGGAAGACAAATGGGTATCTACGAAGAGCCTCGTGAGTTAATTGCCGGTGTCGAAGGTGTCGAAATCGTCGAGATGGAGCATCACGGCGAAGACGCAATGTGCTGTGGCGTTTCAAGTATGATGTCTTGCAACGAAAACGCTCGTTCACTTCGAGTCACACGTATGGAAGAAATTCGAGCAACTGGAGCAGATACTATGCTCACGTCCTGTCCGAAGTGTGTATCTCACTTTGAGTGCCTCAAGTTTGAAGGTGATGAGCGTTACGAAGACATAGAAATTCTCGATGTCGTTTCGTTCCTTGCTCGCCAAGTTGAAGCAAAGAAGGCAAAGGCAACCTCAGAATCGACTTCACGAACAGAAGTTGAGGCTTGAGTGGCTAAACCGGAATAACTTATATCAACGCTCAAGCCCTACAGAGTCTCATGGACTACAACGGGATGACGGTATTAGAACTGAAAACTCTTTGCCGTGAAAGAGGACTCCGTGTTTCAGGAAACAAAAATGAAGTCATCATTCGATTGATGGAACATGATGAACAATCGGTGCCAATGCCGGTCAGTTCTATGCCGCAGGCTGTTCAAATGCCGCAAATGCAGCAAATGCCGCAAATGCAGCAAATTCCGCAACAAGTCCAAGGTTTTGCACAACCACAGCAGTACATTCAGATGAATCAAAAAGATAGCACGGCATCCACTATCGGAACATTTGTCATCATTTACGCATTTTTCAGATTGTTTTGGGCCTTTATATTCTCCTTTGGAATTGGTGGTGGGACCTCATGGCTACTTGCACCCGTCGCCTTTTTGATTGGAATTGGATTCATCATTGGAGGAGCGATTCTCGCTAAAGGCTATAGAAATGGAGCATACATGACACTTGGCATATTAGCAGTCTCGGGATTGCTTAGCGTAGTATTCCATGGCAATGAGCCAAACCCGGTTTCAGTAGCATGGGGAGATTCGATGATTATGACCTCTTTGATGTGCTCAATCTCATGCATGATTTTTGTCGCACTACCGTTGATGCTTTCACAACTCAAAGATGGATGGCCTGAACAAGTTGAGAACATACTGGAAAAAATTGGTGGCAACTCTTCCAGCACTACTGAGGATACAAAAGTCAAAGTTCAATGCCAAAGTTGCAAGAAATCATTGAAAGTACCGAAAGATTACTCCGGAAAAATTCAATGCCCATCGTGTAATGAAGAAATGCAAATTTGATTATTCGGTTTGGGGCGGCGATTGGCCGTCATCCATTCCAACGATTTCATAATTTGATGGGAACAAAGCAATGACGACGCCAAGGATGAGTGAAGTTAATCCCCATCCGAACATCTGTCTTACAAACAGCATTTCTAGGGCAATCACTACCAGCAACATGCCCCCAATGTTTGATGTCCAAACTAATGTTTTGAATGTCGAGAGAGATACGCCTGGCGTACCCTCTTTTCTGTAAGGTCCAAACTCTCCACCGAACCGTTGTGCTGTATCTTGCTTATCTTTTTTCGACATGGTATTCACCTCAACGATCAATCATAGAAATGGCATCAGTTGGACATGCAAGGACACAAAGCCTGCATCCAGTACAATCATCTCTGAGAATTTTTGCCTTCTGGTTCGATTCGACTTGAATAAGAGGACTTGCCATGGCAACTTTGTACATCTCGATAGCATCATCATCACAGACAATGGTGCATTGGTCACATCCAATACAAAGTCTCTCCTTGACATAAGCAACGGCAGTCTCACCACCTTTGAGCGAAGCACGCTGCTCACCTCGAAGACGGTTAAGTGACGTGCGAATGCGTACCGCCTCTTTTTCTCTTCGCTTTCGCAACTCATCCGAAGAGGTCATGCACTAACCTCCAAACCGTCTTTCCCTTCAAACTTGACGACTGCTAGATTCACCAGAAGGTCGCCTAAGCAATAAAATGACCCAACCAAAAGCGGTGGATTCCAAGCAGTAAGGCCGGTCCAAGGGACCTCACTCGCCCATGTCCAGTTACCCAGAGAAGTTCCTAAAATTTCCATGCCAAGTGCCGCCCAAACCATTGCGGCATACAGTCGAGGTTGTGGTCCTCGGTGGATAAACGCTAGGACAAGAAGAAGAAGGAAAACTGCGGAAGTATCTCCTCCACTCCAAACACCATAGGCGACCAGCGGCACCAGAGGTCCAAGCAAAGGCAATGACCAACTTTCCTTCAAATGTTCAGCGCAGATCCTGCCAAGGTCAAACAAGAAATAATGTCCGGCCGGAACAAACAGTGGCATGAGCCCTCGTTGATATTCATATATGAGCCAAATTTCACTGAAAAAAAGTTCCATAGGAGTGGCAATTGCAACAACGGTAAGCATTTCAATACGTTGTTTTCGGACTCCTGAACGATAATACCAAGCGAACAGCCCCCAACACCAGATATTGACGGGTAATTCCGCATATTGGTCGGCGATTAAACCGTTACACGATGTCGCTGAAAACCATAATCCAACGATTATAGTAGTGGCGTAAACCAACGACCTGTGCATGTTACTGGGATGTGGTTCACCATTTAGCAAGAACGGTCTAATTTTCGTTGCCGTAGGAGAGTAGTTCTTGACCCATTGCTAACATCGATAACTCTGCAACAAGGGCGTGCCAGCCAAATGCATGCTCACCATAGCGTCGGCCTGATTGAGCGAACGATTCGAATTTAGCACTTGGAGAGTTCAAATTCTCAATATCTGAGCGCTTCGGATTAATACGGTAAAACCAGGAGGCTGCCTGACCATCTACAAGATACACAACCGGTTCAACTGGTGCGCCTTCCTCAGTTGTTAGAGAAGTAGGAATTCCTTCTTGAATGAGGAAATTCTCAACATCAACCCCACCCTTCGAATACATTAATTTCTTCATTTTCCTGTTGGAAAGTTCCAACAATTGCTGTCCGCTATGAACTGCCATGATTCCTAAGCCGTAGGTTCCCCTATCATTTTTGATGAAAACAACTGGTTTTCTTTCGATTCCTAAAGATTCATACTTTAATTTTAATGATTGTAAGAAGGTATCGACTTCTGCAGCAAGCTCGATTCTGCATGCCTCTTTGTCTAGACATTTATCTTTTGAAACGAACCAATCCGCTAACAAGAACCATGGATCGATACCAATTATTTCTGAAATCTCGTTAATGTATTGTTTCAAGACCTGGTAGTGTTGTGACTTTCGTCGTCTGTGCCAGCCCATTGAAGGAGGTGGAGAGACAGCCAAGTTTGCTATCCCGTCGATTAATCCATCAGTTAAGTCGTTATTCAGGAGTACAAGGTCTGGAGATTGTCCATCAATGACTAAGACTTCTTTTCCATCGACAGTTTTTGATTCTAAATGATCGATTTTCAACGGTCCAGAAAGACCCATTAAGTGTCCAATTCCCTCGAATTCTATCGAGCCCACTGTGCACTTGAATCCACCAAGAATGAGAAGTTCCTTCAGTGCAGATATATTTTCGATGTACCCTTTGTTACGGGTGTGAGATTCTGGGTAAAGGTGAACCCAAGAACAATCTATGAACTCACGTTGAATATGTTGAGAAAGTAATTTTGCCAATGCCGGTTTATCTTCATCCGAAACATTGTTGAAACCCGCTGGAAAGTGATTGGCGTCGACAACTCCAATCTTCCAACCTGCATCTCGAATGTCGACGCTTCCGTAAATCGGTATTGGAACAAGTTCCCGCTTCATGTTCATCCAAGCGGTAATCTCTTGACGCTTGTTTTCAAGCTTCTCAGTCAAATCATGAACTAATGTCACCCTGTCACCACCGAGAGCAAATCAACAGTGGATATTGAAGGTTTGTCTAAGCCTTCTCCATGGATGTGGATTGCTTCAAACAATCCTAAACCCAGTGCAATCTCAGGCTGGGTTTTCAAAGCACCAGAAAGTAGGGGGTGTCTCTCGATTACTGCATCCGAGTACGGTTTCAAGTCATTGAGCAGTGTTTCAATAAGTCGTGGAGATGTGGCCCGACCTGCGGGTAATTTAGGTCGTGAAACAATATTTCGGGGTAGAGAGGTTTTAGCCGCTGCGGCTCGAAGTGCGGCTTTTTCTTCTCCATTCGAAGGCAATCTCCATTTCATGGGTAAACGATTGCTTTCTTGACGGTGAGATTGCGACAAAAAGGGAACTCGAACCTCGAGAGAGTGAGCCATCGAGTGACGGTCAACCAGTCGTAATTGGAAGTTTGATAGTTGACCGTGTTCAAGTTCGAACTGAAGAAATTCCTGTAGTGAATTCGTATGGCTATGGCCACTGTGGTCCCTTCGATACCACTTCTCACCAACATGGAGGTCTGCATTTTCGATTTTTCGAGCCAGCGGATGGGACATCGCATTAAGACGTGAATCAACCAATTCAGCATGCTGAGCTAGATTCCGATAACGGGGATATCCAGCATGCAATTCATCTGCGCCTTGCCCGCACAATCCAACCTTGACATGTTTGGACATCTTTTGGAATAGGGGTTGGAAGAAGAGTACGGTGACATCAAGGTCTTCGCCATGCCAGGATAATTGGGGAAGAGTTTTTTCAAAAGCATCAGCATCGAGTATATGTTGATGATGCTCGAGGTCAAAAGTTGAAGCAACCTGTTCGGCCGCAATCCAATCCGGATTATCTTCACTTTCGGCAACGGTCCAACATGCTGGGACAGGCTGTTCAGCCCGTTCAGCCGCCTCATGTGCCACAGCGGCAACCAAGGAGGAATCAAGACCTCCTGAAAGAACGATACCTACTGGAACGTCAGCCATTAAACGCTCAGAGACACCTTCGACGAAACTTTCGAGTAATGCGTCAGCGTTCGCATCCGGATTCCAAGTATTCGATGGCTTGATTTTTTGTCTCTCAATATTTGAAGAATCCAGCAAAAAAGCATTACCATGTTCATCAAGACTCCACACCTCTACTGTCCCTGGACGAACTTGAACCACATCTTTCAGTAGAGTTGTCCCGTCCAACGGGTATTCCCAAGCAATACGAGCAACAAGTGCACCCTCATCTAGAACGGGTGTGAATGATTCATGGGCTCGAAAGGCTTTGAATTCACTGGCGAACAACAGGGAACCCTTGACGTTGGTACGAACCAGAGGCTTGATTCCCATTGGATCTCGTGCTAAGAGAAGTTGACGTGCATCAGCGTCCCACAAAGCGAAAGCATACATGCCGTTGAGTTGCTTTATCCATTGCGAATGTTGCTTTGCGGAAAGTGGTGCATGTGCCTTGCTTTTGGCCGAGTGGAGTAGTGAGAGGAGTACTTCAGAATCGCCTTGTGTCGCCCAGTGATACATCGAGTTGGCTTCACGAATTTGGCGGAAATTGTATATTTCACCGTTTGCGACGAGAACTTCATTCTTCGGACCAAATAAAGGTTGGTCGCTCCCCTCAAGATCGACGATAGCAAGGCGAGTATGTCCAAGTGAAATGCATGAATCACTCCACACCTTGCTTCCATCTGGACCACGATGAGAGAGAAGAGAGTTCATTCTGTGAACTATAGAAGAATCGGGATGACCCAGCATGCCCCCAATACCACACATAAGTTCACCTGCAAGAGGCCCCTCTTGAATAGTTGTACGGCCTCAAAGACCCCATAGTGGGTAACGAACCATCGAAATGGCCAAGAAAATGATGGCGAGTGAAAACACAACAAAGTAAGCGATTTGCGGCGGTTCGGAACCTTTCGTTTCTTCAGCCATGGTCTTCACTAAACCTGTCCAGCAATAACCATCTTTTCAATATATGGAATCAATCGGTTCAATCTTCTGAATTACAGCAAGAGTAGGAACGGGTCCAACAAAAGAATCATTCCAAGTGGAATCAACACCATAGTGGCGTTATCGTCGATATATCGGAGACGAGGCCACTCGGATGCTACACACAGTGGACCAAACAAGAATGCCAGCCAAAATGGAGTATTCACGAAGTACCAACAACCAACCCAAATCAAGAAGATGAAGACTGTAGAAAAGATGACTACATTTCGCGCCCCATGTCCTAGACGACGCATCTCTCCGAGAAATGGGTCGCCTAATGAAAGCGAGAGAATCAACGGCCAAATGTATTCCTCAGTTGGAGCCATCACAAATACAAGTCCGATTCCAAAAGCACCCCATCCCAATGCGGAAATTTGTTTTGATTCATATTCTCGCTGACCGTAAACAGTCAATCCAAACTTCAATCGTATAGCTTCAGCACCGATAAGAACGAACACAACGACCGAAACAAATTGTGGAAGAGTAAGTCCAAGTTGTTCAGAAACTGACTGACCCCACTCGAAATAAATTAACGGTAAAAACGACATTGCAAGGTGTACGGCGCGTCTGAAAATATGCCCACCCATACCACCTACAGATAAGTCAACTGGATTGGTAAGTTCTACTTGTTCACTCATCGTCAAATCCGCCTATGAGACGTAACGCTTCATCCAAATGAATTGAACCCTTCGCTAAATCAACGAGTAAATCATCGAGTTTTGGAAATTCTAAGATTTGCCGCTCATGACGAGCAAGTAAGCGTTCTCTCCATCTTGCCCGAACCGAACGACCTGATGAAGAAAGGTCGAGAATAGTATTTGCAGCCTCTTCGATTCCATCCATCTTCAATGCTGATGTGAGCATTACGGGTGGTGATTCGCCGATGCCCAATTCAAAGGACTCACGTATTTCATCTGCATGAAGTTCTGCACCCGGCAGGTCTGATTTGTTCACGAGAACGGCATCGGCTAACTCGAGCAGACCGGCTTTTTCAGCTTGTATTCCATCACCACGAGCGGGCCCCTCAACAACCACAATTCGGTCGGCTAAAGCAGCACATCGAACTTCGGATTGGCCAGCGCCAACAGTTTCAATAACGACTCTTTCCCAACCTAAACTAAGCAAAACTTTGGTCATATCTTCGACAATAACTGGAACACTTCCCGACGCTTTTCGAGTTGCTACAGAGCGGAAATAAATCTGCTTGTTGAGTTTTTTATCGTCAACAACCGTCATCCGTACTCGATCACCGAGAAGCGCCCCCCCAGTTCGAGGTGATGATGGATCAACAGCCAGAACCGCAATTCGAAGCCCCTGATTCGCCCAAACAGTGAGAAGACCATCCAGTAAGCATGACTTACCAACCCCTGGTGCTCCAGTCAAAGCCAGAATCTGCCAATTATCGGATTGGGACTGAGGAACTGGGCCTAAAACTGAAACTGCCTCTTCAATTGAAAGTGAACGATTTTCTATGGCGGTTAAAGTTCGTGCCAATGAACGCCGACTTCCGGTTTTTGCATCTTCCAAATCTCGAGTCATACCTACACCTCAAGCAGAGGAGCTCCAATGCCATGAACTGTCTTGCCCCACACCGGAGTTCTCGGTTTGGGCAGCATGCTCAATGAATTCCAGAATCTCCGCAGTCGGAGTCCCAGGACCGAAAATAGCTCGAATCCCACAAGCGAACAACGCACTTCTGTCGTCATCGGGAATAATGCCACCGCCAAATACAATGACGTCATTAAGCCCCTCCTCTCTCAACAAATCACATACTTTAGGAAACAAATGTTGGTGAGCACCAGATAGCGAGGAAAGGCCAAGGAATCGGGCATCTTCGTCTCGAACCGTATCGACAATCTGTTGTGCACTTCTTCGTAATCCGGTATAGATCACTTCATTTCCGGCGTCACGTAATGCGCGAGCAACAACTTTAGCACCTCGATCGTGGCCATCCAAACCCGGTTTGGCAACGACAATGCGCCACGGCTCGCTCATGGTTCCTGGAGGGAGAGCCTCCCTATCAACACACCCCTCAAAATCTCACATTCAATTCATTAGACAAGTCATGACACATTGCGGTCAAATAAACCGTCTATGAAAGTACTTTGTCCACTCTTGACAAAGGCAACCCCTAAAGGCGGCTTTTTGATAGAGGTGCTGGGTAAGCCTATGGCATCGACTGAAGAAAGACTCCAAGATTTACGAAATAGAAAATCTCGTAGTGAAATTGGCGGCGGTCAAGAACGTATTGATAGGCAACACAAAAAGGGAAAGATGACGGCTCGAGAACGCATTGAAGTCCTTCTTGACGAAGGTAGTTTTCAAGAGATTGATGCATTGGTTGAACATCGATGCCGTGACTTCGGAATGGACAATGATATCATTCCAGGCGACGGTGTTGTAACCGGTCATGGCTCGATTAATGGACGCCAAGTGTTCACCTTTGCTCAAGACTTCACCGCATATGGAGGGTCATTAGGAGAAATGCACGGATTGAAGATTTGTAAAGTCCTTGATATGGCACTCAAAACTGGCAGGCCAGTGATTGGATTAAACGATTCTGGTGGCGCCCGTATCCAAGAAGGAGTGGCTTCGTTAGGCAGTTATGCTGAGATATTTTTCCGAAATGTTCGTGCATCCGGAGTTGTTCCACAAATCTCAGTGATAATGGGTCCGTGTGCTGGAGGAGCCGTATACTCTCCAGCAATTACTGATTTCATCATCATGGTTGAAGAATCCTCATACATGTTTATCACGGGACCAGAAGTCATTAAGACGGTGACAAACGAAGAAGTAAGTTTTGAGGACCTTGGAGGGGCATCCACTCACGGCACAAAATCGGGTGTGTCTCATTTTACCGTTCCTGATGATGAAGCTGCGATACAAATGGCTAGAGATTTGTGCGATTTACTACCCCAAAACAACCTTGAGCGTCCACCGAGCAAAAAAACCAGTGACCCTATCGACCGATCATGTGATGCCTTGGACTCCATCATGCCGGACCAGGCCACCAAGGCATACGACGTTGTGGAAGTCATCACTGAAATTCTTGATGACGGTGGATTCCTCGAAGTTCAATCTGATTGGGCACAGAACATTGTTGTTGGATTTGGGCACCTCGGCGGTAACACTGTGGGGGTTGTTGCAAACCAACCAAAGGTTTTGGCAGGGTGTCTTGATATCGATGCAAGTGACAAAGCGGCTCGCTTTGTGAGGTTCTGTGATGCGTTTAACATTCCACTGGTTACTCTGGAAGATGTGCCAGGGTTCCTACCCGGGACAAACCAAGAATGGGGTGGAATCATTCGACACGGAGCAAAACTACTCTACGCATTTGCTGAAGCGACAGTACCCAAACTTACAGTGATTCTTCGTAAGGCCTACGGTGGTGCCTACGATGTGATGTCCTCGAAACACATTCGAGGAGACTACAATGTAGCTTGGCCAACTGGTGAACTTGCGGTGATGGGGGCAGATGGAGCAGTAGAAATAATCCATCGTAAAAGGATTTCAAGTTCAAGAAATTCTGAACAAGAACGTCAACGATTAACAGAAGACTTTAACGAGAAATTTGCAAACCCATATACTGCTGCTGCTCTGGGATACTTAGACGATGTCATTGAACCAAATCAAACCCGAAGTAAACTCTGCAGAGCACTGGAAATGCTCATGGACAAGGAAGAATTACGTCCTGCACGCAAGCATGGAAACATACCGCTTTGAGGTGAGAGAATGGCGGAAACCGATGAGACAACTTTGCGAATGGCCGCAATTGCTGCAGTAATTTCTATGCTGTCCCAGAACGGTGATGACCCGAGCCAAATCGCTCGTCAACCGGGACTAGCATGGTCACAAGACCACCGCCGAATGAACACCGGTCAATCGTCTTTGATGCATCAAAGAGCAAGTCGCTCACCATGGAAGTGAAACAATGTCTGAAACCCGAAAAGTAGTTGTCGATGGAGTTGAATTTGAAGTCGTTATCGAAGGCGAAGGTAAGTCTTGGTCAGCGACGGTCGAAGGAAAAACATTTCAAATTGAAATTCCTGATGCAGCGCCGGTCGTCAAGAAAAAGAGAACTGGAGGCGGCAAAAAGAAAAAGTCGGGTACTGTTTCAGCAAATATCCCCGGTAAAGTCGTTACTGTTGAGGTAAATGAAGGAGACCATGTCAAGGAAGGGCAAGTGATTTTAATCTTGGAGGCAATGAAGATGCAAAATGAAATTCAGGCTCCAATCACTGGAACCGTTACTGTAGTTCATTGCCATGAAGGCCAGGCGATTGAGGCAAATATTCCTCTTGTCGTAATTGAACCGGTTCAAGAAAACGAAGAGTCAGATGATTGAATTGCAGTTTTAGGCTTGGATGAATACGACCATTAAAGACCTGTTAGCATGTGTGGCAACCATGGCCGCTCCTGCTGTTTGTGATTTTCCCGGGTGTGGCTGCGAAGGAACGATTGTTTCTCGATTATCTCCAGAGGGATTTTTGGTTGCTACGGGTAAAAAAGCGTACTCTTTCCGAGAAGCATACAGAAGATTTCACTACTGCGATTCTCACCATGATGAACTCATGGGAGGAGTATGGTCAAGAGTTCGCAAACCAGAAGACAAAAGTGACGGCCATGTTGCTCCAACTGCAATCTAATCCGGCCGTAGACTCTTAAACTAGTAGACCGTGCTGTAAATATGTCCGGAGTATTCTCTTTGAACAAGGTCCATCGTGTTCGAAGTCTATCAATTGCAGTTATGCTCATATTAACTACAGTCAGCCTAACATCGTTTACTGCAACTGCAGTTGGTGCAAATCAAAACGATCTGAATTATGGCGGCGATCTACCCGACAATTCAACATCAATTTCGAATACATCAACTGTGAATCTGAGCGGAAATGCCCCGTACTCATCTGGCAGTCTATACGGTGAATTAGATGTTGGAGACGATGAAGACTGGTTTGCAGTACAACTTAATGCGAATGAAGACTTGACTGTACAAATGACGTACAACACAACATATACTTCACCAAATGGTAGCATATACTATCCTGATTTTGAACTTTGGATGTACAATACTAATATGTCCGTTATGGACTCATCCATTGCCAATAACCCCGAAGTTGTTACCTCCAACAGCAGTTCAATTGCACACGGCGGAATAATCTACCTCAAAATTCTCCGTTACAGTGGATACGGCAGTTATTCTGTTGATTTGTGGACCCACAATACTTCTTCAACCGGCGGCAACGGTACCGGTGGAGGTGGTTCTTCGGCTCAAAATTGCACCGGAAGCGGGACTTTAGTTTCCGATATTCTGGAACCAAACGACACGACTGGGACTGCTACTCAAGCGTCCATCTTACCTCTTTCATGCACCGGACTTTCGATTCATACCACAACCGATGAAGATTACTTCGAGGTTGATATGTTAGCAGGCGTGTCCTACTACGCAAACATAACATTCATCGGAACCAGCGGTGACATCGATACAAGGTGGGAAAGCTCCACTGGCGCGTTTATTGACAGTTCTGGAGGAACCGGTAGCATTGAATCGATGAGTTATACCTCAACCATAAACCAATCCACTTACCTCAAAGTATTCGGATATTCAGGCGACACCAATGTGTACGCTATTTCAATTACAACCAATCTCCCAGGTGGAGGACAATCGTTTGAAAATGTAGATGTAACGATGAACAATATCACAAATGCAACACTAGAATATTCTGGACTAACGGTTGGTGATACGTATCTCTACAATTATACCACATACCAGTCAATCAACAATGGTAGTGAGTATTGGGGAACAAGTCTCAATGGAAGTTTCAATGCTACGGGTACTACAATGATGGTTAACGTCACATTAGCATCGGGAATGGATTATGAATCACAATTCTGTGTCGTTTCTGAACTCAAAGATTCATCAGGCAACCCGTACAACAGCGGATTTGACTGCATTTACATCGAAATGATTCAAACAGAGGTGACGTCATCTACCACTGGAACCATTTTGGCTACAAATCTTACCTCGAATACCGACTATCACTTGTGGTGGGTTGTATATGACCTGGTTGAGTTTGACAACAATATTACAGTTTCTTCAGATGTTGACGCTGCTGTAGCGCACTCTGCGGTCGACCAAGCAAATGTAACCTTTACAACCAATGCATCAAGTTCGAAAACATGGCAAATCACATGGACAGGCCCGACAACACTCAACGAACATGGTTTTGTAGCATTACTTTCGTTTAACAATACGCAGGTTAATCTTTCGAACGGTGATGGGTTTGTTGGATTCCACGATGAAGAATTTGTCCCTCAACTTCCCACCATGCTTATTGATACGTACTCAACAAGCACCACATCTGCAACAAATGACATCAGTGTCAAAGGTAACGATTTGGTCGTTAACGACCAATATAAATACCAAATTTTAGTCACTGATAGCTCAGGTGCTTCTTTTTCAACCTCGACTCTAACCAGTTTTACTGCAACTGCCCAAAACATGAGTATGCCAACATACGCCTACAGCACACCCAACATGAGCGGGATTTATTGTGCCGTAGTCAACCTTTACTCCGCAGCAAATGTCCAGTTAATCGGTGATAGTGATTGTTTTTCATTAACATTCGACGACGATAATGATGGCGTTCAAAATGAATACGATCTGTGTGCAAACACCACCGCTGGTGCCGTAGTAGATACGAATGGTTGTGAACTTTCCCAAAAAGACTCAGATGGTGATGGATACAATGACCTCATTGATGCATTCCCCTCGGACAGTAGCCAGTACTCTGATTTAGATGGAGATGGGTATGGTGATAATCCAAATGGAAATGCTCCTGACCAATTCCCATTAGACAACACTCAATGGGATGACCAAGATGGTGACGGCTATGGAGACAATTCTTGGGGTAATGCTTCAGATGCGTTCCCGTACGATGCAACACAATGGTCTGACCAAGATGGTGATGGCTACGGTGACAATGCCAGTGGAAATTATGCAGATGAATTCCCAACCGATGGAACGCAGTGGTACGATACTGACAATGATGGATACGGTGACAATTCATCTGGGAACAATGGCGATGCGTTCCCATCCGACGGAACACAATGGTCCGACCAAGACGGTGACGGATACGGTGATAATCCAAATGGCAACTCTTCAGACCGTTTCCCTACTGATTCAACGCAATGGAACGACCAAGACGGAGATGGATATGGTGACAACCCTACCGGAAACAACGGAGATGCATTCCCAGTAGACAGTTCACAATGGTCTGACCAAGATGGAGATGGCTATGGAGATAATCAGGCTGGGAACAATTCTGACGCATTCCCATCTGATGGCACACAATGGCTTGACGCTGATGGAGACGGATATGGAGACAATCAAAACGGTAACAATGCCGACCGCTTTACCACCGATTCAACACAATGGTTTGACGCTGATGGCGATGGTTATGGTGACAATTCAAACGGCAACAATTCTGACCTTTGCCTCAATACTCCACCTGGGCAAGTGGTCGATTCAAATGGATGTTCTGAGCAACAGAAAGATGACGATTTGGATGGAGTCACCAACAATCTCGATGCCTGCCCGATGACCCCTGCTGGTGAAACAGTTGATTCAACCGGATGTTCAGGATCTCAGGAAGATGCCGACAACGATGGCGTAATGGACATGTTTGATATTTGCCCAGTCACGCCACTCGGGGCTGAAGTTGACGCCTCGGGATGCTCAGAAACCCAAAGAGATTCAGATGATGACGGAATTAACGACCAACTTGACGAATGTCCGTCGACAACTGCCGATGTACCAGTCAACGGCGTTGGGTGCTCATCTGCTCAGCGTGATTCTGATGGTGATGGAATTACTGACATCGATGACATTTGTTCAATGTCCCCCTCTGGAACTGAGGTCGACCCGAATGGGTGTGCAGATGCACAACGTGACGATGATAGTGATGCAGTCAACAATGATGTAGACCAGTGCCCTGATACCGAAGTTGGCATGATTACCAATTCAGTCGGATGCGCAGATGTACAACTTGATGATGACAAAGATATGATTGACAACACCATTGATGATTGCCCAGCAACTCCGTCCGGACAACAAGTGAACACGGTAGGATGTGCTGATTCTCAACTTGATCAAGATAACGATTCGATTAAAGACAACAAGGATTTGTGCCCTGATTCCGATGAATCACACAGTGTTGATGTCGATGGTTGTTCTGAGTACCAACTTGATGATGATGAAGACGGTGTCAAAAATATCGACGATAAATGCCCTCGAACACCAACAAGTTCAATCGTTTTCGATGATGGATGCGCCCTTTCACAGATGGACACAGACCAGGATAACGTCAACGATGCAGAAGATGACTTCCCACTTGACCCGAACGAGACTACAGATTCCGATGGCGATGGAATCTCAGACACTTACGATTATTATCCTGACGACCCTACAAAATCGGAACAAGAGGCATCTGATGGCGGTGCAGGATTAGTATACGCAATTGTTGCTCTACTGGCCGTCTGCGGGCTTGCAGCTCTTCTCATCGTTCGAAAGAATCAACAGGTTCCCGTAGAAAGTTCTCCTTTTGCAGAACAGAATTATCTTGACTCATCTACTGAATCAAACATGGCTTTTGAAGGCAGCAAACAATTACCCGAAATTCAAGACCAAAACCAACAATGGGAGGAAAACGGAGTCTCATGGTCGAAATCTCCGGATGGCTCTTTACACTACTTCGATGCCGATAGCGGTCAGTGGATTGAATATCAGCACGATTAGGTACAAGTTCAAAGGAATTCTCGAACGAGAATATTTGCCGGCTAAAGAAGTATAAACCGGTGTAAATAACGCACACATATGAGCAAGGCCGCAGTTGTGTTCACATGTGTATTCCTGTTGCTGAACACCTTGCCTATGGTCGCTGCACAGGCGCAACCGCCTCCGCCAGATTATACGTTAATGTGCGATCATACCAGTACCCGAATTGAGGTAGATCCAAACACCCCGATTCTCCCTGAGGGTAGCGTTGAATGCACTGTGGCAAATCGAGAAAATTATGCAATTGAGCTATCAATCGAGACTGAATTAGATTTAGTTGAGACTCAACACCTCACTTCGATTGAAGTCGGAGCTGGGGCTGAGGAAATATTTGAGGTTTCTCTGAAGGGAAAGGATGGAATGTTGATGAGCAATTTACAATTAAAAGTGGTAACGAAAGTCACCAAAACTGCAGGGTTTGATTACTCAGACGATGAGTCTGTGACTTCCAGCCTCATGATCAAAATTCTACAATATGCAGGTTTTACAATACAAGAACACCAAGTTAATGAGGATGTGGAATTAATTGACGGAGATGAAATTCAATTGAGTTACACCATTACCAACACAGGCAACGGAATGGATTTTATCCTTTTTAATTCGAGGTCATTTGCAACACCAGTTTGTGATGAAACAAAACGACAAGAGATCAATGGCGGGGGGACTCAGTGTGAGTTATCGACGCCTGTTTCAGATAATTGTGATGAAGAACTGTTTGCTAAAGATGCCGATTACCCTGAGGCGAATGTCAATGTGAGATGGTTTCTGGATGTTGGTGAAAGTTTTACACGAACTCTTTCTTTTGCCGGCAATATGGATAATACTTCGTGCTGGCCTACAAATTCAAACGGAGACTACAATCTGGTGTTTACTCAGGAAACGCGTGTGATAAGTGATTTCCAACAGGGGTACTGTTCCACCTGCAACAACAACTGGACTATAATTGAAACGAATGTTGATGTTACAATGAACAACGAGCGAGGAATTATTAATGCCGTTGTCCCAGGATTCGAAGCCATTTTGGCACTTGTGGCTATGTGCGTCGCTCTAGTAAGGTGTCCAATTGAGCAGGATTCCTAACAAAGGAATTCAAGCACCTTGAGCGAATTCAACAAGCCGTTCAATCGGCAAATGGTCAACGGTATCCTTGCAGTAGTGGGCTTCGACAATCTTTCCGTTTTCATCAATCAATACGTCGACTGGCAGAGTCGATAGTTTGGAGATCGACAGCGTCATTGGGACATATCCACGAAACAGTGTTTCCAAAAAGGTAATTGGAGCTTTAAGAGGGGCCAACATGACTCTGAAAAAGGATTTCTGTACGCCGTTGTTGAGGAAGTGTTCGTATGTTTCATCAGCCACGAGCGTAAAAGGCACTTTGTGCTTCGCCATTCGTTTTTTGAGTTTGTCAATCTTCGCATCGAAAATCCCAACCATCACGGTATCTTCTGGAAATTCATTCCAACGCTTGACAATCCGGTGGACTCTTAAATTGCAGAAAGGACAAGAATCAAAACGAAAAAAGGTCAAGATGACTCTTTTTCCCTTATAGCTCGAAAGATCAAATGTGGACCCATCCACGGCAGGCAATTCAATCACAGGGGCATCATTGCCAACTTCAAGCCGAGGCATGCCACAACCTATCGACGGAGGCTAATAGATACTACGAGACTTACTGCTAGCGAATTCGGTAATCAAACAACGCCTTGAGCAATCATTGCTTCTGCGATTTTCAAGAAACCTGCAACATTGGCACCAAAGACGTAATCTCCGGGTCGTCCGTATTTCTCTGCTGTTTCAGCCGCATTCTTGTGGATGTTAACCATGATGTTGTCGAGTTTTTGATCGACTTCTTCGCGTGTCCAACCCATGCGTAGAGAGTTTTGCGACATCTCAAGACCTGATGTAGCTACACCGCCAGCATTACTTGCTTTACCTGGAGCGAACATTATTCCATTCTTTTGGAACACTTCAACTGCTTCGGGAGTGCATGGCATGTTTGCACCTTCTGCAACCGCAATGACATTGTTGTCAACAAGCATTTGTGCTTCTGCACCATTCACTTCGTTCTGTGTTGCACATGGGAGGGCAACATCGACATTCACGCCCCAAAGAGCGTTTGATGACGGTTCAGGGGCAGATGGAGTGAAGGTTGCACTACTAAATTCAGCAGCGTATTCAGATATTCGGCCTCGACGGTTATTCTTTAGATCCATTATCCAAGCTAATTTCGCCCGGTCGATGCCCTCTGGGTCATGGATGAATCCGCTAGAGTCAGACATTGTAACTGGCTTTCCACCTAGGTCCAATACCTTCTCACAAGCGAACTGAGCGACGTTACCCGAGCCAGAAATAGAAACTGATGCGCCCTCAAAGGACTTACCTTTTGCAGCGAGCATTTCACGAGCAAAGTAAACCAAACCGTAGCCAGTTGCTTCTGGTCGAATTAGTGAGCCACCGTATGAAAGCCCCTTCCCAGTAAGAACCCCTGCTTGGAATTCGTTTCGAAGTTTCTTATACATTCCAAACATGTAACCTATTTCACGACCGCCCACACCAATGTCACCAGCAGGGACGTCGCAGTTGTGGCCAATGTGTCTCCAAAGTTCCATCATGAACGATTGACAAAAGCGCATAACTTCTTCGTCGGACTTACCTTTGGGGTTAAAGTCTGAACCACCTTTTCCGCCGCCCATTGGAAGACCGGTCAATGAATTCTTGAAAATTTGCTCAAATGCAAGGAACTTGAGAATGGATGCGTTCACACTTGGGTGGAACCTTAGCCCGCCTTTGTATGGGCCTATTGCTCCGTTGAATTGAATTCTAAAGCCGCGATTAACATGAACATTACCCGCATCATCAACCCAAGGAACTCGGAAATGAATGAGACGGTCAGGTTCAACAATTCGCTCAACGACAGACCGGTATTCTGGCTGTGCTTCAAGAACGGGCTCAAGTGATTCGAGTACTTCCCACACTGCTTGGTGGAATTCAGGTTGGCTTGGGTCTCGAGCGACCACGGATTCGTAGATTTTTTTAGTTATACTCATATTAGCACCGGACATTATGTGTTGATTGGTCCCAAAGAAAGACCCTTTCTAAGTATTGCCATCTAAAGCACTCCTTATGCGGCGATTTAAGAGGTCATCTCAGATTAGAAAGGGCACACTGTGAGGTATCGCTTCAGGCGTTCTAGCCTACGAATTCCGTTTGAGTCAATGTCCGCCATGGCATGAATGGCCTCTTCAATCATTGCATGTTGATCTTCCTGAATTCCTACAATAGATCTTAGAGCAGTGAGCATGGCCCATTCATCTTCAGATATGACTTCATCATCTAGGGCTGCCACGAGTGCGCTTTGATAGGTGGCAACATCTCCAGGATGATGGCCTGCGTAATCGAATTCAGTATCATCAAATGGATTTCTTTCTTCGCCTCGTACGACTGAAAGACAGAGAGCAGTATCACTGGGCTGTATTCCTAGAGCTACTGCAAGAACATGAAGGATACTAGCCTCATCATCAGTAAGTATTGAGTCGTCCATGGCAATATTCAATGTTCTAAGATAGAGATAGAGTCCCCGGGATGGTTCGAGAGGCATGATTTGAGTATTGGCCGCACATATTAGAATGTTCTACCTGATTTGGATAAAGATCGTGTATTCGCTTGTAAGACAAAAAACCAGCAAATGAGGACAGTGAAATCTTAACAAGCGAGCAGTAGCCCATATGCCACCGTAATTATTTGTAATACAAAATGTCATCATTTTCGCTACATTCATATACCCCCTCGTATACCCACATTCTACGGAGGAATCAGAATGGCAGCACCTAGCAATCTCATCTCACTCAGAATTACTGAGGATGAAATCGCAATGCTTGATTCAAGAGTAGGGCTTGATGGTGCAAGAAGCCGTTCAGACGTCATACGAATGGCAATTCAACAATTCCTCAAAGGTCAGCCGCTCCTCCCTGGGATGGACTCAATACGAATCCCAATAGGACATGGAGACAAAATGCTTCTCGGCCAGTTGTACGAACTCCAAGGCACTACTCCCGAAATAGCAGCCCAAGAAGGGCTATCACTCTACATAGAACGCAGCATAAAAGCTCGTTCTGAAATGACAAAACAACTCGATGATCTCTTGGCAGTAGCCAAAGATTCAACGATACGACGCGAAGAATACCACGAATGAGTGGGTGAGAGTGCAGGAGGGGATGGGAATGAATTGGCAAAACGATGATTGCGAGACTCGTGATGCCACCTTCAATGCCGTACGGGATATGTCCAAGCCCTACGGATTTGCCGCTTTGCGTTTGCGTGCCCGTCTTGCACGCGCTGGACGAACCGGTTCTTTGAACCAAAACCCAACATACCTCCCCTCGGAAGACGGCCGGGGGGACTCAGATTCCACACCAGCGTGCTAAGTTGGTTGGTTCCCACGTGTCCAGGACCCCACATACCTGGGCACAATGATTCACATCAGTGCATCCGCGCATTGAACTCCCCAATCCTTTAGAGGTGTCGACACCGAACCGTCGATATGACGGCCGAGGAGGGACAAGCGCAAGAAGCGGTGTTTGAGTATTTGGCTCATGAAAAACCTCGTCCCGGGCAGATAGAAATGATTCATGAATGCAGAGAGGCCTTGCGAAAAAAAGGCCATCACCTAGCCGCTGCCCCAACCGGGATTGGAAAGACAGCTGCATCGCTAGCTGCTGCGGTTGAAATTGCCCGAAACTCAGGCCATACATGCAAAATTCTATTTCTAACCGGTCGTCAATCACAGCACAACATCGTCATAGAAACAGTCCGGAAAATTAACTCTCGATTGGACCATCAAGTGAGACCCATAAGGGTAGCAGATCTAATTGGGCGAAAGGCAATGTGCAAAGATGTTGATATCTTATCTGGAAAGTGTTTTTGTGAGCAGGGTACCGATGATTCGTCGAAAATTTCTGGAAGAGAGGAGGTCCGCGAATTCATTCTCCATCACCCTCGGCATGTCGAGGAAATCATCGAAAAGAGCCGAACATGGGGCGTTTGCCCCTGGTCTACGTGCCGTTCAGCGGTAAAAGACTGTGATATTCTTGTGTGTGACTATAACCATGTTTTTGCTGAAGCAGTACGAGAAAGTTCACTCGCAGCAATGAATATCAATTTGAAACAAACGATACTTATCGTTGATGAAGCGCATAATCTCCCCGATAGAATCAGAATGAGTATGGAGCGAGTGGTAACGCCATCAATCGTTCGAAACACAGCTTTTGAACTTCAGGAATATGTTGAAACGCTAACTGAAACATACCAGAAAACAGGTTCTACTTCAACAGCGATAGAATTGGATGCATCCACTTGGGCTTGGGAAATTATCAAAATCGCTCGAGTCAAAGTCGAGGATTTATTTCGCCAACTGCGCTCTGACCTTATTGGCAATAGTGAAGAATCCTTTGTCGAAATCCCTCGCTTTACAGACATTTTTCATCGCTCATGTGACGAATATGAAGGATTAACCGGTCAAAAAACACTGAGTCAACATCCTCCAGATCCTGAGAAGACGGTTGAAAGAAGCCACAGATTACCTCGTCTAGCTGATGTGCTTTCACGAGTCGTCGTTGAACTTGATTCAGAGGCCGATGATGAAGACAAAGAAACCTTTTCACATCGCCTAGCACACGTTCTCAAGTGCATTGAAGTCTTTGGAGATACGACTGCCATCGCACTTGTGTTTAGTATGAAGGGTAGAGAAGGGAAAATTACCTCGCATCTATTAGACCCTGGATTGGTTTCTGGCCCGCTTTTTTCATCAACTCTTGGTTCAATTCTCATGTCCGGAACGCTATACCCAACTCAAATGTATGCAGACATCCTTGATATTCCTAAGGACAAGGTTACCAAGACGGAGTACTTGTCGCCCTTTGCTGGAGAAAGAAGGCCCGTTTTGATTGCAAGAGATGTTACCACAAAATATACTCAGAGATCTCCGCAAATGTGGGAGAAAATTCGAAGCCATATCCAAGCCCTAATCGATGGCACTCCGGGTCATATTGCCGTGTTTGCACCATCCTACAAAACCATGGAAGAAATCTTTGACCACCAACCATTCACTGGCGTGGAGATGGTCATGGAAAATAGAGATTGGAGTAAGCATGACATCGACCAACTGGTGTTGGAATTAAGAAGAAAGAAATCCACCAAAAATCGAATCCTCTTGTGCGGAGTTTACGGAGCTCGACTTTCTGAAGGCATCGATTATCATGGCGGAATTTTAGATGCAGTAGCATGTATAGGAATACCAAACCCACCTCCATCAGTTCTTTCAGATTCGCTGAAAAAGTACACTGGTGAACGTTTTGGAAAAAATAACGCTTGGAGATATACCGTTACCCAACCTGCGATAAATTCTATTTTACAAGCTATGGGGCGGCCTATTCGTTCAGTTGGTGATAGAGCATTGATTCTTCTGCTGGATTACCGGCACACAGACCGAACCTACATCAGTTGTTACCCGAGTGATTTGCGAATGAATGCAACAAATGACCCCAAAACAACTCAAAGTTTTGCTCGACGGTTTTTCTCAAGAGTACACACCGTTGAAGAAGTGTAGATTAAAGTGAAATCTTGGAGGACGAAGGTTCATGGAGGCTACACACCACCCGAGTACCATGTCAGCATGGGAACCCGTGGAAATACACACTAGTTCGTCGGAATTTGAAGAGGTCAAAGAGTTACACGCAAGCCCAATTGGACTTGATGCTCAACCCGAGCAGTTGCACGCTGACTTTCAAGTTCAAGCCGACCATCTAAGCGTGGTACAGATGAACCACCAGCAGGTTCTCGTCGCTGCTGGAATGATTCCTGAATCCCATCTAGCCGAAGTTGCTCCGGAGCGTCAACTCACATGGATGGTCAAAGAATTGCATGGCACGGTCAATCCAGATGGGCTGATGATTCCACTTCATGGTGCAAATAAAGGCGACATAGAAGTCTCCACGTTGCAGGAGGATGCGCAGCGAAAACTTCGGCTCGTCATCAAGGAAGCAGAGCATGAAGACCTGTTACGTGTTATGCCTCTGCCTGTAGAAGCAGGTGAAGTGAAAGCTCACTTTATCAACGGACGCCTTCATCTGCGTTGGTAATCCTCTGAATTTGTCGAACGACATCTGCGTTGGCCGATGTAAGTCTGCAACCATGGTTACAAGAATTTCATCGAGGTGGCACCTTCGTCAAACTCGAAATTTCTTCTCCCATTTTCCCGAGTGCCTGAGTGGCTGCAACTTGATGTTGTTCTCCCATTTCTTCACGGCTGTACCTTGCTTGCTCAAACATGCTGTCAAGTGATAGTAATGAATCCTCAGAAATTTGAGGCATTGCTTGTCGGATAGCCATTTCAAACTCTCGCACTGTTTCAAAGTCTCGACGTAAGAAACCTCTTTCTTGGAAAATCGAACAAAGATTCTGGTAGCATGTGAAAATTGATTCACGAACCGAATCACCTGCTGCGAGAAGTTCTGCAGTATAGGCAAAGACTTCAGCTGCCTCTTGAAGCAGTTCTGAAGATTGACGACGACGGTACATGACTACACCAGCAGTTGCCAGCCCCAGGATAAGAAGGGTGACCAAATAAGCCCAGCCAGGAACTTGTGACTCAGCGGCTTGGTATTCATACGACGGTGTAATGGCTTCTCCGTAATCGAGAGCAAATTGCTCGAGCGTTTGTTGAGAGAGTCGTGGATCATTGATGATAATATCCATAGACACTTCGCCCCACTCATCGGTATCGCCGTAAGGTGGGTCAGAATTGAATTCGAAAGCAGCCACTCCATCTGCATCGGTAAGAGGCTGAATCGGATTGGATAATTGAGTTCCATTTTCCGAGTAAAGATAGATGGTTACGGTAATCCCATCTACACCTTGATTCGTATCGAGTGCTGTAATGAGAATCGAGCCGCCAATATCTTCCTGTTCATCTTCAATAACATCGTAAGGAATGATGAGAATTTCTGCATTAATCTTCACGTAGATTGGATGACTTACACTTGCCGAATTGAGGTAATGTTCCTCGTGACGAGGGGTATCCAAGTGCAAATATTGGGCGCCGGGGCTGAGGAAAGCTGGAGCAGTTGCAGTTAGGGTAAAGTTGCCACTCGACCAATCAATAATCAAACCATCCAAGCAACGCGCTCCGTCATTCTGTTCCAAACAGTTTGAAGCATTGCCCAAGTAAAGTGTAACATTGTTGAAAACCTCACCCTGTCCACCAATTTCTGAGACTGAACCAGTCAGTACAATCGGAGAGAATACAGAATCAGAACGAACTACAATATTCGAGGAGGTCTCATCGATAGTGATGAGAGCGTTGGACCAAACTGTTGCAGTTGCAGTTGCCTGTGCTGCCAAGTGAGCCTCAGTACCTTCGAAGACGAGAGAAAAGACGTGATCTCCGCGAGCCAGATCTAATGTCGCAGGGACTAAGGCCGACCAGCTTCCATCTGATTCAGTGACCAATGAAGCCACTTCGATATTGTCAAGACGCAAACTCAAATCCATACCTGCTAGACCGTCATTGTTCACGGTGTCAATATCGTATAAGCGACCACTTAAAGTCCACAAATCACCTCGAGTAGCGTCTTTTCCATCTTCAAAGACGAGCGTGACATCTGAACGGTGTGCGAGGAAGAAAGATGTATTTCCTGAGCCAGAGCGATAGAATCCTTGTGAGTCGACATTTGCAAACAGTGTGTTGTTTCCAAATGCAAACGTATCCGGAACTGTCCAGAGGAATGTAAAGTCTCCAAGAGAATCTGTTTCTATCGTTGCAATGATGAGACCTTCAACTTCAAGATCAACAAAGTGATTTGGAACACCTGCCAACTGGTTATCCACTACACTGCCGGAAATTGTCGCATTTTGACCTACTGCTGTGGGGCTATCGATGTTGACGGTTACGAGTACGGGGCTGTAAATATCCCAGGTTCCTGTTGCATTACTCGGTAGGTAGAATGTGGTACCGGTGAATCGGGTCTCCAAAGCGACCGAACCCAATTGGGCATCAGAAGGTACCGGATAGACTGCAGTGAAAAGACCTGTTTCATCGGTCGTCACATTGGTCATCCATTGACCACCTAGCCAAACCTCAACGGTAAGATTTCCAAGTGGAGAGTCCACGATATCTAACAACCGACCTTGGATGGTCATCGATGCCTCTCTATCAACGGTCCCTGAGGCAGTCAAGAGAAGAATCTTCGTCGGCACGCTTACATTGAAGTCAACTTGAATCTGGCTGGGAAGATAGAAATCAGGGTTTGCTGGGTCACCTACTCCAATTGGATCAACCCAGTCTCGACCTCCAAGGAAACGAATTTCAATCTGGTGGGTTCCTGCCGAAACATCTTCTGGCAGAGAGTAAGATACTGTGTAGTTCCCTGTTAGTGGGTCAGTCTCAACACTTGAAACTGGTAGGCCGTCCACAAGAAGGTAAACGATACCTAGCGATGCAACACCATCCACGGCCAGTGATTGATTCAAGTCGTCAAGTAGGGTTCCTTCAACGATGAAGGTGTCGCCTGCAACCAATGTCGATGGTGAAGAGGTGATGGTAAGTCGTGTTTGGGCAAGGACTGCAAACTGTGTAGTTGAGTTAGAGCCCAGCAATCCAGTCGAACCGGAGGTTCCAAAGAATTTAGCATTGAGGTCGTTAAATCCTACACTTTGGTTGGCAGGTACGGCAAGATCACCAAACGCAGAACCATTTGCAAAAGTGGTCAAGGTGACACTCACACCCGTACCAATGAGAGTAACAATGACTTGTTGTCCGTCGACTGGTTGGAGGGTATTGTCTCGAAGAAGAACTTGAATTGTAACGTTGTTCCCTCGCTCTGTTCTGTCGTTAAGAGAAGGTGAACCTAATCCATCGAGAGCAGGTTGGACAAATAGCAATGTTGTAAATCCTCTACTATCGAAGGATGTGTTGCTCGTCGAACCGATGTAATAGTTCACTGCGGGAATGTAAGATGCTTCAAGCGAATTGTTACCAGCTTCAAAGGAATCACTAAGCAACAAGGTAGCATTCCAGAACCCTCCAGCAATTACAGAGCCTCCAGTCACGGTGAAACCCGTTGGCTGGCCATTGATGCTGAACAAGATATTGGAGGGCAGAACACTTCCATCTCTTTGCTCAAGCCCACTGCCGTTATCGCTTACAACACGGCCTGATACATTGAACGAAGTACCTGCAACAGGGTTGGCGGCGATTGGGTCAACAACAAGTACTGTCAAAGAGCGAATCGTGATGCTTGAAAGATTGACTTGGGTCGTAAGTAAGTCTGCAGAACCGTTGAAGATTAAGGATACAACAATCAAACCTAGAGGATGAGAATATGGCACTGAGTAACTGAAATTGCCAAATCCTTCACCATCGGTTTGCGTCCCATTAAGCCAGGTCTCGTGGAATTGAATGTCAACATCATAACCTGCTAACGGAGCGAATAAATCAGATGACTCAAGTAAACGACTGGTAATGTTGACCGTAGAACCACGGTTGACTGTAATTGGGTTCAATGGTTGAATATTGTCGAATTGACTAACGCCCATGACCAACATTCCAGTCTGCGCTGAAGCTGTGAGATAGAAAGGTGAAGACCCTTCGATAACCGTCAGGACCAAGATTTTGTTACCTCGGTCCGTACCGTTGCCAGAAGAATCCGTGGGGACGCTGATATTGAAAGTCCCGTTTGAAGAGGTCTGGTATGAAGAGACGAGAATCTCATCTGGATTATTCAACCAGAAAGCCGACATTCCAACAGGAGTTGTTAGAGGCCGAGCAGAATTATCACCATCCAGGACTTGTCCCAAGACATTGAAGTTCAGACCTGCCGTTGTAACAGCAGGAGCTGAATCGATTCGTATATCGCTCGGCACTTGCACGGTGAGATTAACGAGAGAGGAATTGCCAGTTCTACGTGTATTTCCTGCGGATAACCCTGCAGTTAAATCGTCATAGACAATAACCAAGACATTGTAATATCCTGGGGGTGTGCTTGAAGCATTCCATTCAAGCGTAGAGTTTCCATCACCATCAGTTGTCGAGGTGCCGAGAGATGTGTTTGAGCCACCCCAATCAAAGATGTACTCTACCGCAGCGCCAGTGATATTGGAATTATCTGCAACATCTGTAACTTTGGTTACAAACTCCACCGTATTGTTCACTTCTACAATCAGCGCACTACGTTCCGGTTCAACTACGAATTCTGATTCAATTCCGACCAGTAATGAAGGAATTACGGGTTGCGCAGGCGGAACAGAGGTGTCCACAAGGCGGTAATAAGCACCCCCAAGTGGAGCCATCGAGTCGAAATCCAAATCCAAGAAGAATTCATAGGAATCCGAAGGAGAGTTTGTCGGAGCAGTAAAACTGAGGTTGAAACTCCCTGTTGAATTGTTTAGGAATCCTTGTGCGAGGTCGAGAGGTCCCTCGGGAGTGCTCATTAACAACGAAATCATAGTAACGTTATCACCCAGCACGCGCACGCTGGGATAAAGTGCGTCGAAAATATCTCCATACACATAACTGGTGTTACCTAAGTGTGTCCAGTCTTGACTTACACTCAAGTTCCAGCCTATTTCAGCAGCAACCCGAACGTCAAGGGTAATTCCTGAAGGCTGATACAAATCCGAACCATTAAATGATATTTCAAAGGTATAATCGCCAGCAAGCATTGTAGAATCTACGAGCCATCCAATCGTCAATGTTTCAGATTCTGGGTCTACAGTGGTATTGACCCAAGTCCCGTTAAAGATAAAATCAAAATTACCAGATAACATCAAATCCGTGGTTTCAGCGCGATGATCAGAAATCTTGACGATAACAACCGCATCTGAACCTCGCAATTGTGAAGTTGCTTGAATGCCGAACTCAAGAAGTCCTCGTAAGAGATATGGCGCCCCTAGTGAGACATTCGCGTCATCGGTAGCCTCAATCGCATCGGGGAAGAAACGAAGTTGAATCTCAGTGATACCCGACTTAATTTGAGCATCTGCAGAATCAAGGAAATGTTGAATGCTAAAGGTTCCATTCACGCTGAGATTGAAAATTTGAACCCAATCTTGTGAACTAGCGTTTGGACGTATAGAGAAAGACAAGTTTCCTGGCATGGCAACTGGTGATGCGCCGGTAGTAAGAGTAGTGCCGTTTATCCAAACATCATCGTTGAGAAGCAAAATACTGCTGTTCGAGAGTGGGCCTTCAAGTGTGGCAGTTAGGTTGGGTGCATCACGAACATCGATTAGAATTGGAGTCGTAGACGGACGCAGATGGAATTGTGGAGGGGTGATCGACGAAATCTGTGTATCTTGCCAACCCGAAAAACCCAGTGTGGCTGAAACATTGGTTTTGGTTTCAAAGGGATCAAGTTCAAGTTCAATACTCCAAGAACCATCAGGATTGAGGAAACTGCTCAGATTTGTAAAGCCTGAAACAGATGAGGTAAAGGAAAGCCAAACTGAACCGGGATTAACCTCATCTGAGCCAATTGAATCCAGTTTGTTATTCGGTATGTTTTCCAGCGACAGTACACCCTCAATGACGGTGAGAGCACCAGCACCTGCGATTGGTGCATTGATGGCATTGGGTGCTTGATGTTCGATTAGCGAATCATCTGTAACGTTGATGAAGCCGTCAAATATGACACCTGATTCCGAAATGTATGTGTCTTGAGCGAGAAGGACTACGACTCTGTACATCCCCGGACCATCTAATTCCAACGGGGAGCCATTGATGGTGAATGTTCCGTTTTCAAAGGTGTCTGTAAAGCCAATTTCAAAATTAGAATTCGCTGCCGGCCCAGGTATGAGTTCTTCCTGACCAACGGGGACGAGGTAAGCTACTAGCGGATGCAGTGGGACCGATGAGGAATTCTCAGTATACCGAAGATGACCTTCAATCGTTAACGGTGTCAGCCCGTCTCTATCAAAAGTAAGGTTTGAGATGGTCTGATTCACGATTTCGACTTCTTCCGGAGGAGGGCACGCATCAAAGGCAATCCATCCAAGGTCGGTGTTTCCATTTGCAGCATTTTGTTGAAGACGCACTTCACCCCATGTCGATAAGTCTGATGAGTAAACAGTGTATCCTTCACCGTTCCATGTACCTCCAGAGAATCCAGATACCTTACGAGCTGGTAGACCTGCAAGTCGCGCCATAGTCACGAATGCAGTGTTAAATTCCGAACATGTGCCTTCACCAACATCTCGAACAAGTCCTATGCTCAAATCTAAAGTATTTTCAATTGCCGAGCCGGCATAGTTACGCTTGAATTCAGTGGTAGAGTTTCCGTTTGAGAGGAATTCTTGTAAAGCAACAGCGCTGTCATAGGCATTGGTTGCACCTGACTGTGAAAGAACTGCACTGGTCACGTTGAGTAGATATGAATCCGGGTCCAACCGGTCATTAAACGAATCCGGGAGTATCAATTCATAACTGGAATTTGTACCCGGGACTGTCGATGCAGCAAGAGTTTGCCAATCAAAATAATACTCTGGTTCTTGGGAATAGATCTCCTGAACAGGACCGGTGTTGACAAAAATATTGTGAGTGTCATTGGAGCGTTCCAGTACAGCTGCTGGGTCCACAATAAACGACAGGTTCGAAAGATCCGCAGGAACTGGCAGATTGCCGGTTTCATAGTTATCCTGATAACGAATGAACCACTCAAGAGTTCCGTTTGAGAAAGCAACATCTGCGAGATGAGTTTCATTCGATGCAGGGAATATCATCGTTTCAGAGGGATGTACTTCTGCGAGGTGAGCGTAAGTCGTGCCTGTATAGAAATCGTTGGTGTACACTCGCCAACGATGAATTTTATTGAGATCAACTTCGCCGGAAGAATTGTTGGCCCAGAAAACTACCTCGGAGGGAAGATAGTCATCCGTCGGGTCGAACGGGTCGCTTGGCGAACCCAAACAATTGGTTAGCCAGAATTGCTGCGGACATTCGATTCCGTCAATCACTCCACCACCGTCCGTGTCTGGATTGGTCCAATCCGTTCCAGTTTGATTTTCGACTGCGTCCGGTATGCCGTCGCCATCAAAGTCTGAAGGCAGCAAGTCATCTATTGGATTGTTTTCGGGGTTTGTTCCGTCGAAATATTCGTCACGGTCAGGTACACCCCCGTCATCAGTATCTTGCTTGGCAGTGTCGGTAATCCATACATCTATCGAACCGTTAAGAATTCCTATCCACGACAATTCACAACCAGTGGTAGATTCAAAGAAATTATTCAATCCATCGAAATCCTCGTCAAGCAAGTTTGTACAAGGTTCATTTGGGTCTGTATTTTGATTAACTTCATCGAAATCATTCACTCCATCAGCGTCAGTATCTGCCAGGGTGGGGTTCGAGAACCAGCCAAACGTCCCTAGGAGTTCCTCCCAATCTGCAAGGCCATCCGCATCAGAGTCAATATAATCATCATCACAATACTGTTGAGTCGTAGCGAGTGTGCCGGCGGCAGTGGCAGAAGTGTAACAAAACGAACCATTTCTATTTGCCACTTGAGTGACACCTGAACTCGGTCCTGAAGAAACCCCTTGCAGAACATTGTTCACAGTTGCAGCATAGCTAAACGGAATCCAAGTACCTGAAGTATTGTACCACCCAACACCTCCAACTGGATTGAATCCAGAAGCGTTCAAAAGCTCCAGTCGATTACTTCCTGCGTTCCAGGTTAAGACCGTAGTTTCAAAGTTCACCAAAGAATCACAGGGGTCCGTTCCGTGAGATACATTCCGTTCTTCACCATCGTCAATACCTCCAAAGTCAGTATCTGCGACGTCCCAAAGGGTGCAGGAGAGGTTCTCTTCCCAATTTTGAATACCATCATTATCTTCATCACCAGAATCTTCCATTCGAGTAGGATCGGTTTCTCCTGGGTCAATTACACCATTGAAATTCTTGTCTTCATCGCCGTCATCAAAAGCATCTCCATCGGTGTTGTTGTCCCTAGGGTTGCTCGCTTGTGGAGGGTTTCCGTAAGCGCCGTTGATTTCAACACCGTCGGAAAGTCCATCACCATCGGTATCGAATGAAGTGGGGTCCGTAAGAAGAGTCAACGCCTCGTAGGAGTCGTTCAATCCATCTCCATCAGTATCTGCGCGCTGTGGGTTCGTGGATGTGATTCCGTCAACTTCAGCCGTAAATGTGGCACAACCACCCGGTCCAATACCTGCGACTGGGTCACAAGGTGAAGTCGTCTCTGTAATGAGGCCGTTTGGTCCATTTCGGAAACAGGGATTGGTGCCACACATTGTAGTCCATGTAGGATTGACATACTCGAGTAGATTGGTCAGACCGTCGTTGTCAGGGTCTCCATTAGGTCCATCGGCGTTTGAAGGTGATGTTGCGTTTAACCCATTCGCAGCCTCCCAACCGTCATCCATTCCATCGCCGTCAGTATCCCATCCAGCAACATCTTCGTCTTCTATGCCGTCACCGTCATCATCATTTGAAGAACAATCAGCGTCACCGTCGTTATCGGAATCTGCAGAATCAACAAAGCCGTCTTTGTCATCATCAAAACCATTAGCACAGATATTTCCAACTGGATCTTCATCACACAGAATGACGGTACCAGTTCCGTCAGCGCCACTGTCACCACAGCCAGGCCTGTTGTATTGCAATGCATTTTCCTCGTCCCAGTTGTTTACTGGAACAGTGCCGTTCCACCAAACTCCACGGTCAAGAACACTTGGAGTAGAAGAGCTGTCCCAGTTAGTTGGTTGCAAGTAAGAATATTCCTGAAGGTTCGACATACCATCCCCATCAGGGTCACCTACTGCGCCGTCTCCACCATTGCTTGAGAGTGGGTCAAGACCATACTGCCATTCCCAACCATCGGGTAATCCGTCATTATCAGAATCAGGGTCATTTGGCGCAGTGTTCATGAGGTATTCCAAGCCATAGGTGAGGCCGTCACCATCTTGGTCAGTGGCCGCTAAAGCGTCGAACGAAACGTAAGGAATCGCTGCAAAAGTTGAGAGAATCATCAAAGCAGCAAGAGAGACCGATTTCAATGCATCGCGATGCTTTAGAATTTGGAGTTGGAAGCGCGGCTCGGAGGGGGAAACTGTCGTTCGCATTGCTTTCACTAATGGCGGGCTGGTTTGATGCCTCATAAGGGAAATGGTGCGATGTTCATACAATAATCATATTTCATGGGGATGAAGTGAAGTCTAAACTTGGTTGTGAGGAGATTTAGTACCCCGTTTAGACCCAAATGTCAAGTCAAAAAAAACAATTCTAGATTTTTTGAACAAAAAAGGTTCAAAATTGAATTTGGAATCTCCGTGAACCCTTAGAAATATTAAATTTCCTCGAGCTCATCGAGAAGTTCAATTTCATCCTCTTCTTCGACAATCGGCACTGGAATAAGTTTTTCCTCAACCACAGGCAATTCATCATCCGATTCGATGAAATTTTGGTTCACTTCATTCACGAGACCAGCAGATTTTCCTCTGCGATAAACGGCGAAAATGAGCACGAATACGAGTCCAACTCCAAGCGCTAATGTCTGAGCGCCCGGACGAACAATTTCATTCACCAGACACGAGACTCCTG
>Ga0228615_1000126_pt1 | contig 41469 bp, 30 predicted proteins | sample 16DmetaG_FD_190530 | JGI IMG/M metagenome (GOLD analysis project Ga0228615, IMG submission 190530) | Seawater microbial communities from Monterey Bay, California, United States - 16D | ecosystem: Environmental > Aquatic > Marine > Coastal | place: USA: California | collected 2016-10-17
CTTCCCATTCTGCATTATCCATTGGGAAGGCATCATTCTCATCAAGAACTCCATCACCATCGTCATCTGTATCGACTATATCACACACCATATCCTCATCAAAGTCGCTTGGAATGGACTGAGATGACAAGGAGTTGGTAGAGCAAGAGGTTTCATCTGAATCTGACCATCCATCGTTATCGTCGTCTGGATCTCCATTATCTCCAATGCCATCATTATCATTATCTGCCCACTCGTTAAAGTCGAGTGGGAAGGCATCATAGTTATCGGATACAGAGTCACCATCGTCATCAATATCCATATTATTACCAAAACCGTCATTATCTGTATCTAACCATTCTTGGCTATCTGTCGGGAATGCATCATTATCATTCGGATAATTGTCGCCATCCATATCATTGTCCATCAAATCACAAGTACCGTCTATATCCAAATCCGAAGGGATATTGAATGAATCTAAGGGGTCAGAATCGCAGGAAGATTCGAGATTATCACTATATCCGTCCCCATCATCATCAGTATCTGAATTATCACCCACACCATTATTGTCTGTATCTACCCATTCAGAGTCATCCATAGGGAAGTCATCGATTTCATCGTCATAGCCATCATTATCGTCATCAGAATCTTGTAAATCACAGATTCCATCTGAATCGAAATCAGAAGGCTGATTCCAACCATCTAGCGGGTCGGAACCACATGCAATTTCATCAACATCTGAGAAACCATCCCCATCATCATCCAAATCAGCATTATCTCCAATATTATCGTTATCTGTATCTTCCCATTCTGAACCATCAAGTGGGAAGGTATCATTCACATCTTCAACATAATCACCATCATCATCAGAATCTAATGTGTCACAAATACCATCTGAGTCAGTATCTAATGGTACACTGTAATTGTCTTCTGGGTCACTTCCACAATCTACTTCAACGGTGTCATAAAAACTATCGCCGTCTGTATCAAGAGTGAAAAACCACCACGACATACCATAGTAACCACTCCCAGATGTTGCTCTAACTTGGAGTAGAATATCCATTCCTTCTACAATCATTCCAGGGTAAGTTCCTGAACCATTGGAAGTAACTAATTCAGGATTATTTCCACTAGAAAAATCGATTGTATTAGCCTGATCATCAGCTAAGATTACTTGAAAGTTGCTCTCACTAGAATTAAACCAAACTGAAACTCTTATTCCATGTCCCATTGGGACATTTGTTTGGTAGTTATCATTCAAATCCTCATCGAGAGACCCCCAACCACTGAATGTATTATTCACTGCTACAGAAGTAACATTCAGAATTGTTGGATTCAGATAGTCATTAGATGCGTCGCCACCAGTCCCTGCATCATCTTGATTATTTACAGGAGCATTGGTCATATTATCGAATGTGAAGGATAAGAAATAATCATGAGAACCTGTATTTGTGCCATATGCAAATACTCTGAAAAATAAGTCACTACCTCCATAATTATTCACTGTTACTGTCTCGGGATTAGTAAACCAACTGTAGGTTATCAAAGTTCCAGAACTATCGTAAACTTCTAGATCTAAATCCGCAGTAGAATTCCAGCTTAATGAAGAATTGACCCCGAAATATGCTGGCATTGAGACCTTATAGTAATCATCAGTATCTGTTGAATATGTGACGTCACCCCAAAATGAAACATTTGTAGAATTAATTAACATTGCACTGGCTTGTGAATTACCCGCATCAGTACCTGTTCCTGCATCATGCCCATTTGTACCGTTACCGGCACCACCACCGCCACCAGAAGAACCAGTAGAGAAAATCCATACCTGCATAGTATATTGTGCAGTACCTGAATAATGATCTACCCAGATATATACGCTATTTCCACCAACTGAAGTACTATTTGATGTAACATCATCTGTAGTTCCAGAGCTAGTACTAAGATCGATATAACCTCCACCACTATCCAATAGAGCGAGATCGAAGTCTACAGAAGAAGGATAAGTTATCTCGACTGCTATTCCAGTATTCGAAGACATATTTATCAAATAATAATCAGAGGTGTCACTTGATGAAGTTAGATTACCATAATATGTACCATTTACAGCAGGTAATGGTGTTGCAGTAGATGTAGTATTTCCTGCATCTCCTCCAGTACCAGCATCATTACCTAATACAGGCATTGCGAGCATACCTAGCATCAATATTGAGACTAAAATTGAGATTCTCTTTTGGCTATCCACGTATAACGGAAGGGATGCGGTGATTTGAAGTCTCTCGAAACGTAAAATTCAATATTTGTAGAATCCTTCGCCAGATTTTCTACCTAATTTGCCTTCTTCGACCATTTTCACTAATAATTTTGAGGGAGCATATTTATCATCTCCAAAACCTTCATGAAGGACATTCATAATATGTAATACTGTATCATTTCCGATCAAATCAGAAAGAGCCAGAGGCCCTATTGGATGGTTCATCCCTAGTTTCATTATGCCATCGATTGCTTCAGGTTCAGCGACTCCCTCTTCTAATGTAATAATTGCCTCATTAATCATTGGGCAAAGGATTCTATTTGAAACAAAACCTGGTGAATCATTACAAGATAATGCAGTTTTACCCATTTTCTCTGCAGCTTTGACTACATCTTCATTGACTTCATCAGAGGTATTACTGCCGTTAATTATCTCGACTAATTTCATGATAGGAACTGGATTCATGAAATGCATACCAATTACTTTATCTGGCCTACTTGTAGATGCAGCAATGGAATCAATGCTTATGCTTGAAGTATTTGTGGCAAGTATAGTTTCAGATTTGCATAAATTATCTAATTGTTCAAAGAGAGCAGTTTTGTAAGATAAAACTTCAGGAATTGCCTCCACAACTAAATCTGCATCTGATGCAGATGAGTTTTCAGTAGAAGTATTAATTCTAGAAATTGCTAATTCGGCATCTTTTTCAGACATTCTGCCTTTAGAAACTAATTTATTTAGAGATTGTTTAATTGTCGACATACCTTTCTCAACAAACTCTTCTTTGATATCAATCATGGTCACCTTGTATCCAGCACATGCTGAAACTTGGGCTATTCCATTACCCATTTGTCCAGCACCGATAATTGCAATGTGTTCTATAGCCATGTATCTACGAAGCAACATAGAGCAATGAGGCTTATGCTCAATCAAGGTCAATTGTATCTTCGTCATCGTCATGATTTATTGAATGGATACTTCGATTATTTTCTTTCCAAGACTTCAGCTCTTCTGTTTCAGGTAAATCGCTATTGACAACCCCCCAATCTATGTTAGAATCAGATGACAAGGGAGAACTCAATAATTCATTAATTTCTTCAAGTGACTCTTCGAGAGAGATTAAATTTTTATCATTTACTTTCTTTTTTCTTAATGATCTACGTGCAAATACTGTTAAACTAATAAGGATTAATACACTGAATAAAACAGCTAAGAAATACCAAAGCATTGGCCCTTGGTCTTGTGCATCGTCAATAGCCCAATCAATCCAATTCTGATTTATTACTTCTACTGAAAAGGAGTTTCTATTGTTTACTGAATCTGTGGTCGTACCCTGAATGACATGTTTTCCGACTATATTTTGTACTGAAATGTTAATATCGATCAAGCCTGATGAGTCACAAATGAATTCGTATGATTCAATCACGCTCCAAATCATCACATAAGCGCCAGGTTCGCAATTTCCTTCGATGTGTTTAATCTGATTCAAAGTAGAATTTCGTACATTAATCTGTTCGAATGAAAGAAGAGGAGCTATGGTATCACGAGTTATGGAAAGTTGATATTCATTTATTTGATCCAATGATTCAATCTCAATTGAATAGTCATTAAATCCCTCTTTTAAGATGAACTCTAATTCTACTACCAGTGCACCAGGAGTAATTAGGAATCTCTCATCTCCTGCATTATTCTGCCACCAAATTTCTTGGTCTGGTCCCCTGTAAATGACAGTTGAAACCATATTTTCAGTCGTAATTCCACCATTCCACGGAGCGACTACATTCGTAGCATATATCGATTCGTTAAGGTTATAGATTTGACAATCGACTAGAATGTTCTCATTATATTGACCTTCTGTAGAGTCATAAGCTATTATACAAAATTCGTGTTGCCCTTTAGTATTCAAAGTAAAATTAGATTCGCTTCCGAATCCTTGCCATTCTTCAATCTGAACCCCGTTATGAGTGAAATAAACATGAGATAATTCATTTGAAGCCCAATTCATCACTTGACGGTGATCAAACAATTCACCGTTGTTGGATGGAGATAACATCCACTCAACAATTGGAATACTACGATCAAGATGGAAATTAAATTCTTCTGAAGCAGAATTTCCTGCCCAGTCAATTAGATTAATATTAATCAAATATTCTCCATCCGAAATATTATTCAAATCTACTTCAACTGGGATATTTCTTGTACTTTCCAAGCCTGAAAGATTGGTTACTAAAATTCCGGGAATTACATCATTTGACATACAAACTTCTATTCCATTGTCAATCATCGAAGATTTCTTGGTAATGTTTAGACACCATTCTTTTACATCCACAGACATATTTAATCCAAAAGTTGAGCTTGTAATGTTAAGTGTGCTGTAAAAGTCGGTAGTTGTATACCTGAATCCATTTTGATCGTCAATATACAATGAAGCTAACTCTGGAATTTCATTGTCAAAAATTACCATATGGCTGCTTGACACACTATTTCCTGCCGCATCAACAGAAGTAATGGAAAAATAATTTTCTTCAGGGACTAAGTAATAGTCATTTGAAAACCCCTCGATATCATATTCAATACCAATTTCACTTGGTATCAGACCTACAGTCCAGTTTACGAAACCATATTCATCAAAACCAGAAATTGGATAACCATCTTGATACACACTAGAGCCTGGTTCCGTCTGTATCACCAGATTTACATATGATTCTTTAGTAATTTCTGGGATGCCAAAAATGAACAATGGAGGAGATGTGACATCATAATTCACAGAAAGCCATGACTGATTAAATAGGCCAGATCTATCAGTGATATTGACACCATAATCGTGCCACTGCTCTGATTCAGGAATTGTTGAGTTAATCCAAATTTCTCTGAATGAAATATTTTCTGGCATTGCGAAGTGATTTCCGGAGTTCCATATTTCTGTTAAATTATGATAATTAAATAGTGTATCAATTGCCTCAACTGAATCAGCAGATGGAATAATCGTCTGATTATTAATCCCATACCAATTAACATCATCCAGAGAAAAACCTATTCCAGTATCAAGAGCATAAATTTCTATAGGCAATAATTCGTTGGTCTGTGTTAGATTCTCCGGTGTTGAAAATTCAATATAGGGTTCAATTTCCATTAAATTATAAGTGTATGGAAGGCTTAATTTGATCCCCCCTACTAGAATTATTTCTACTTCTCCTTGCCAAATTCCTGCAGCATCTGGGCGTTCGAAAGCTAAATTTATTTGATGTGCACTGGTGGGCACATTTCCGGCTAAAGTTTCTGAACCATTTGGCCAAATGGAATCTATTTCAGAGTTCAATAATTTAATCTGATCAGTAATATTTAATTTATCTCCTCCAACCATGCCAATATCTATCCAAAACTGAACATCACCTGACACGGAATACCCATGTACTGCTACTGCATAGAGGCCATTTTCTACATCATTCAATTCTATATTTTCGGAAGATGTCCCAGACCAAGATCGAGAAACCTCTTCGTTAGATGTGAATTGACCATCTTCATTATCATCGAAGAATAAGAAAAGGTCCAAATCAGCTGACTCATAAGCATCCATGGAAATACTCAATTCAGTAATATCTTCAAGAGTGAAATTATGCCACCATGATGAAGTCATCTTATCACTTGAAACATCTTGATATGCAGTCTGATTATCGAAGTAAATAGGTTGTGTCCATCCATATGATGAAACTGACTCGATGTCCATAGAGGCGGTAGAAACCACATGAACTGCATCAACCCCGTCACCATCTGACCAATCAGTTACTGTCTGTGAGAAACCATCTGCTTCCGCCGCTACATAACCAACTGAGATATTCAAAGCATTATCATTTGTAGAAACGCCATGCAAGGCAGTATGTAGGACCATTTGATGGGTTCCTGCCAATGCAGGTACGGTGAATACCTCTCTAGAAGTACCTGTGTAAGTTCCCCAATTATGCTTTCCACTTCCGACATGATTGTTTACAGATCTGGAAGAAATACTGAATGTTGAGTCACCATAAGCATCCGGGTCATCCGCTGAATAACCATGTGGTGTCTCATCAAGCCATAAAATATCAACATCAGTATATGGATTATCATCCCAGTCAACATCTAAAATCACAGTACCGCCTGTATCCCATTCCTCTGGCCAATCTACTGTCAAGAATCTCCAATCTCCGCTTTCAGCACGCCAATTCCATCTTGTAGCACCACTGATCCATTCTTCATCGTAAAGAGTTTGATTTGACATGTTCCCATCTAGTGGTTTAGGTTTAATTTCAAAGGGACCTGACCATGGAACATTAGTTACAACTGGAAGAGTCCAATTTCGATGAGATGTGATAGATGCGGTTCCATTTTGGTAGTCAAATGACTCAATAAAAACACCATGTTGGTGTAGACCAGATTCAGCATCCAATGGAACTTCAATATTCATCTGAATAGTATCATTACCATCTGCATGCACAACCATTGTCGAAGGTATTGTAATCCACTGATCATCTGCGCTTCCGAATGCAGTCCAATCAATTTCAATCCTTACAGGCTCATCAGACAAGTCTCCATTATGATTCCAAACTCCGAGTAAAATACCATCTCTAGCATCCTCAAATGGATTACCTACTCTTACCTCTGCATTAGGGCCATTAGACCACCAATACGTTACCTCTTCTAATTCACTAGATTCGGTCCAATCATTAGAATCAACCATTGAATCATTATCAAAATCCTCGACATAAATGCCATCACCATCATCATCCGACCATCTGTAAATTTGTAAAAATACTCTTTCTTCAGTACTTCTATCCATATTCTCATCGAATGCAGAGTATTCTATTGTTGCTCTAGCACGAAGTTGCCGAGTATCTTCTGGGAGGGCATAGACTGTGTCCGGAATATGCAAAGGGATTAACAAATCAGGTCTATCTCCCTGATGACCATCCCAAGTATCATTTTCACCATTAGAACTGCCATTACCAGTACTATTCCACACAATTACTTCATGAGCAAGTGGCTGGAATAAAGTTGGTGTGAATCGGAGTAAAACATCTGAATCTGCGTGATTCTTGAAATCCAAATCGACTACTTGTGATTCACCTGGGAACATATAGTTGATATTAGCATCTCTATGTTGTCCCTGAAACGTACCACTATTCCATTGTGCTGGACTCATCCACCAACTGCCATTATCGCCTTCTAATGTTGATACCGCTCGTGAAGCATTGAACCATCCACCACCTTGAATAAATGGTTCATAACCTCTATCATCAGAAGTGGATAAAACAAAGTCTCGAAGTGTCTGAGAATCCGGATATTCTCCTTGTGTATCTTGCCAAGCCTCAGCAACTACTGCTAACAATCCTGCTGCAATTGGAGTTGCTAGACTAGTTCCTCCCCAAGTTGACCAAGCGGAATTAGCATTATCCCTTAGATTTAGAGGTTGATCTCCTGTTGCACTCCATCCAACTGAAACAATATCTGGATCCATCCTCCCCACAACATTAGGGCCCCTATTTGACCAAGGAGCATTTTGTCCCCATGAATCACTAGAACGCGAACTAAAAGCACCTACTGAAAATACTCCATGAGCTGCCCCGGGTACTTTCGTGGTACCAAAACCATGTCCGCCATTACCTATGGCGACTGAATATGAGGCATTATCATTGTAAACTCTAGTTAACCAATCAAGATAGAGAGAATATCCATCTGCTCCAGATTCGTCAATACTGGAATAACCGAATGAAAAAGAACCGATATCAGCCTGATCATACTTTGTGTCAGATTTTCCATCATTCCCCTCGGCAATCCATCGCCAAGCGTCTAGTGAATGACCCCCAGAATAATGATTTCCAATTGAAGCAATAGTAGCATTCGGGGCCATACCCATTACTCTTCCATCATCAATCACTCCTTGAGCAGAAATTGCACTAGCACATAGTGTCCCATGATTTCCTGAATCTAACATAAACAATGTCAGATTTCCTGCGCCTGCTATTCTATTTTGATAACCATGTCTTATTGAGTATGTTTGACCATATGGGACTCCGTTAATTCCATCAGATACCCAGTATACTAATCCTCCAGAAATGTCCCAAAGACCATCTCCATTGGTGTCCAGACCAGTTGTTTCAGAGCCTGGTTTAATCGCCTTCTCTCCAGTGAAATTTCCATCTACATCAATGTCTACGTAAACCGTCTCATATACTCCAGAAACATCTTCATCTATGACAAGAATTGGCACATCAGCACCTACTCTTGAACGCAATGTTGAATCTGGATGTTCTCCTAAATGATAGACCCCAGACAGTGAATTAGGGATCCCAGAAATATTGTACCCAGATGAATCTAACACACCATCAGAATCATTATCATAATCTAAGTTTGAGGTGTCCGCATACCATGTACTTGACTGAGGGTAAGAATTTCCATTAACCAAATAAGAATACATACTGTTATGATCGAACATCATTGGCCAGCCTGACCAATCAGATCGAGAGTCATCAACTCTTGCTTGCGTCCCATTCAAGTCCGGATGGGCGAAATCAACTCCAGAATCTGCAACTGCAACTATCATGCCTTCACCTGTATATCCTCTCTCCCAAGCATCATTTGCTCCATGAATTTCCCCAGACCTTACTGATTCGGGATTGAAATCAGGCCTGTCAAATGGAATTGTATCATATGGTTGAGGATTATTTTGTGCGTCTAATATTGAAATCACCCCTGGCACACTCGGTAATTTGTGAAAAATATCTGCAGCCATCCAAAATGTCCTATGGTCAATTTCTCCTGAAGTAGGGTCGTAAACCTCAAAAATTTCTCCATTCTTAGCGATCGCTTGTTTATCCAATGCATTATTATTTAGTTGCCAATAATTCAATTCCGCTAAAGACCAAGTTATTACTGTGACACGAATCTTTTCTACACCGGATTCAACTCTTATGTTGATAGAATCCTCAATCCAAGGATTCCCTGGAGAAGGAAATGACGAGATAGTAGCATCTAATGGCGTATACAAATTAACGTTTATTTCTGAATAAGCATCGTTATCTTCATTATTAACTAATAATACTGTTGAAGAAGTCAACATTAACAATGCCAAAATTACGGCACGACGTTGATGCATATCCTTTGCGTTGTTACAGTTGACTTGTATTTACCGGCCACGTGTCCCGTCATAATCAAAGAGTAAGAGCGCTTCGAAGTGCCCACTAGTCCCGTAGTGTAGTGGTCCATCATGTCGGGTTTTGGTCCCGGCGACCCTGGTTCGAATCCGGGCGGGACTACCAAAAATATTTCATTCATTGATTTTTTCAGGCGTTTTAGCAAGGTCTCTAGTAATATTCTTTTGATGACTTTCTAGAGTCCCTCCTCCAATTTCCAATAGTTTTGAATCTCTCCAAAGTCTTTCAACGACGTATTCTCCAACGTAACCATAACCACCCATCACTTGGATTGCTCTATCTGCAATATTTTTTGCTGCTGTTGTAGCATAAAGTTTGACCCCGTCGGTATCTAATCTATTTCCAGACTTCGATAAATCCGTATTTCTAGCAGTATCATAAACATAAGATCGCATTGCTCTGTATTCAGCCCAAGATTCTCCAATATGTCTTTGAATCTGTCCGAAATTTCTTATTTCATTACCAAATGCTTCTCTTTCCGAAGCGTATTTATTCATTGCATCCAAACTTCTACGGGCTATTCCAAGAGCCATGGCAGCAAGGCCAATTCTTTCTATTTCCAAATTTCTCATCATATGAATCATAGATTCACCTGGACCGCCCACAACATTTGCGGGAGGTACAATACAATTATCAAATACTAATTCCGCAGTATTTGATGCTCGCATTCCAGTTTTATCATAGATTTTCTGTCCGACAGAAAAACCAGGCATCCCTTTCTCGACTAGGAATGTAGTTATCTGAGCACGCCCTTTAGAATCAGTTCCAGTTCTAGCATAAAGCCAACAAATGTCTGCAGGAGTACTTTCATCGTCAATTGAACCATTAGTTATCCACATTTTTCTGCCATTTATTACCCAATTACCATCTGAATTAAGTTTGGCAGATGTCTGCATCCCCAATACATCAGTACCATATCCTGGCTCACTCATAGCCATACAACCTATCCATTCACCACTGCAAACTTTTGGTAAAATACGGCTTTTTTGTTCTTCACTGCCGTTATACGCTAAATTATTCACCATTAACTGAGAGTGAGCTAGATAAGCTAGACAAAAACCCGGATCGGAGTATGATAACTCTTCATTCACAATTGCAACTGCTGTTGCATCCATCCCTGAACCGCCATAATCTTCAGGTACACTAATTCCAAGTAATCCATAATCCCCTAATTTTCTAAAGAGGTCTTGGTTAAACTTCTCAAATTTATCATATTCTAAAGCCTGTGGTTCAACTTCTTCTGAAACAAAATTTCTTATCATTTCCCTAAGCATTGCATGTTCTTCGGTTGGATTAGCCAAATCTATACTCTGCCAGTCACTGCCCATAGACCGTCGAGTAATGTTTCTCGTATATGACATTCGATTAACGGTTCATGCTAATTAGGTACTTACTACTAATCATCAGGGGGTTACTCTACGGCTATCTCTAGGAAAAGGAATCACTTCTCTGATATGTTCAGCACCAGACAACCATGTACACACTCTATCTACACCCATTCCAAAACCTCCATGTGGAACTCCTCCGTATCTACGGGTGTCGATGTAGAACTCGTAAGGCTCTCTAGGAGTCCCTTCCTCATCTATACGCTCTAAGATTTCAGCTTCAGACCATGTTCTCTCCCCTCCGCCAATTATTTCCCCGTAGCCTTCTGGCGCAAGTAAATCATGGCAAAGGACATATTTAGGATCTTCAGGGTCAGGCCTATGGTAGAATGGTTTTGCAATCCTAGGATAATGTGTCAAAAAGTGAGGGACTTCGAAATCCGCTGTCAAAATCTTTTCTTTTGAATAGTCTAAATCCTGTCCCCATTCAACATCTACACCCTTTCCTTGTAAGGTTTCAATAGCTTCGTCATAACGAATGATAGGATATGGAGTATCTGCATATTGCGAAATCAAATTCAAATCCCTTCCTAAGCTAGATAATTCATCGGACCTCTCTTCTAACAATGTACCAGCAATATGTCGAACTAGTCCCTCACCGTGTTTCATAACTTCATTATTTGAAGCCCAAGCAATTTCCATTTCGGCATGCCAAAACTCTGTTAAATGTCTACGAGTTCTTGATTTCTCTGCTCGAAATGATGGGGCAATAGTATACAGTCTTTCGAGTGCAGGCATTGCTGCCTCAGCATAAAGTTGCCATGATTGAGTAAGATACGCTTTACGGCCAAAATAAGGGACTTCGAAAAGTGTACTTCCTCCCTCCACTGCTCCAGCAACAAAATTAGGTGCTTGATATTCAATAAAATCAAGATCTCTGAAGTACGAATGTACGGCTCCAAATACTGATGAGCGAATTTTCAGCATTGTTGTCATTCTACTAGTTCTAAGATACAAATGCCTGTTGTCAAGAAGGAACTCTGTTTCACCTCCATCAGCCTCTGCCATAGCAGATTCAGTGATTGGAAATGGCCTTTCGGGGTTAACTGATCCGACCACTTCGCCACTAGAAACTTGTAATTCATGACCATGTTCTCTATCAGTTGGCTGGACTAAACCTTTCAAAATGACACTTGACTCTATCAGCGAACTTTTCAACTCATCAAAAAAGACATCACCTAAAACATCTCTTTTAGCCACACATTGAATATTTCCGGTTGAATCTCTTACGACAATGAATCTAATTTTATTCGAACCTCTAGAACGATAAATCCAACCTTTAAGTTCGACTTCGGAACCATCATACTTGCCAGCAAGAATATCGCTAATCCATATGTCTTTACTCATTTGAGTCAACCACCGTGATTGAGCGTGTAAGCACTGACATATCAAAGTCAGCATCAGATAGTTAGTATTGAACCCGGAGATTAAGCCAAACTCATCACCAAAAATTGGTGATGAGAGTGGCGGGTCTGACGGGGTTCGAACCCGCGACCCCCGGGTTAAAAGCCCGGTGCTCTACCTGACTAAGCTACAGACCCAGCCTCGCGAGAAAGCCCCCCTCTATAATTACAACGGGTAAGCAAATACATTGCTTCCGCCTAGCTAATTGTTGGCGGGTCTGACGGGGTTCGAACCCGCGGCCTTCCGGTTAAGAGCCGGACGCTCTACCTGACTAAGCTACAGACCCAGTCTCGCGAACTAGAACTTATGTATAATTACAACGGCTCAAGTAATAGTTAATTTAGACGCCCTGAATCATTAATTAAGGTCGACACACCACCATTCGAAGCCAATACCACTGCATCACAAATATCTACAAAAAGCCCTACTTCTACAACGCCTGCAATACTAAGAATTTTCATTTCTAAGGACTTAGGCTCCGATATAGATGGACCGAAACTGCAATCAAGAATATATCCATCATTATCTGTTACGAAAGGTTCTGAACCCCCTCTTAATGTGACTTCACCAGGACAAATAGACGAGATACGATCTCTCGTTCGTTCCCATTCGAATGGAAGAACTTCTACTGGTAAATCGAATTCACCGAGAGTTTCTACTTGTTTTCTATCATCAGCGACTACTATCATTGATTTGGATGACTGAGCAACTATTTTTTCTCTTGTTAGCGCACCTCCACCTCCTTTAATCAAAGAAAAATCATCGTTGAACTCATCTGCTCCATCAATTACTAAATCAAGCCCACCAGATTCTGACAAGGTTACCAGTGGAATTCCCACTTCTAGTGCTAATTCTCGTGTTGCTTCACTGGTTGGGACGCCTACGACATTAAGGCCATCCTCAGAGATTCTTCTTCCGATCTCAATGACAGTATATCGAACAGTTGAACCTGTCCCAAGGCCTATTTTCATGCCATCTTTGATGAAATTACAGGCAGCAATACCGGCTTCTTCTTTGAGCTTCTCAAAGTCTCCCATGATGTTCTGGACAGGCTTTAGTACCATGATGGTTTCCAATGTAGATTGTCATATTACATGAAATTCTTTGACCGAGAAGTTCATTCGAAGAGTGCTCTTCGACGTCATGAGGGAGCAGGAGGGTCACTGACAGTGTACGACACTGAGGAAAGTCCCCTCTCCAAGATGCAAGCGGTCCGATTAACGTCGGAGATCTGGGAAGGTCGGCTCTGTAATAGAAACGAACTATATCAGACGTGTACGGTGAATCCGAAAGGAAGAGGTTGTCTGAATGTAGATGGAACGAGCAACCCCGCTGGAGCAAGTCCAAGCAGTCCTGTATGGCATCAACAGGGACAGGTAGGATGCTAAGTTGAATGTGACCAGCCGAAAGGTGAACAGAAAGGGGCTTACTCCCTGCACCCTCACATAAAATAACCAAAATATTAGATTGATTCTTCAATACAGTAATTTATCTGTATTAGTGTCTAGGGAATAACGAGTGTGGTCTGATAGTATGGATTTTGATTCTAATGATTTTAGCTCTTTTGTATCGTCACGTCGATCAACACGGGATTTTCTTTCGACACCAGTTCCTGACGAAATTATTGAGGAAATAATTGCTGACGGACTAACATCTCCAAGTTGGAGTAATACTAGACCAATTCTTGTGGCTGTAGCTAAGGGAGATGTTCGCGATAGACTGTCAAAAGAGTTCCTTACAAGATGGGAAGCGATTAAAGGGGCAAGAGGTAGTATCTTTGGAAAGATAAAGGCTGTATTGAAAAGAAAAGGGCTACCTACAAGTAATTGGATAATCACAAGACCATATCACAAAGATTTGATTCAAAGGTCTAAGAATCAAGGAAGGGACTTTTTATCTTACAACAATATCGATAGAGACGATAAAAAAACTCGAGATAAAGTCTGGGCTAGGAACTATGATTTTTTTGGAGCGCCTGTGGAATTATTTGTATTTACGCACAAATCCTTAGGGAAATATTCGGCCTCTGATGCAGGGCTCTTTATGCAGAATTTAATTCTTTCAGCGCACTCTAGAGGATTAGGAACATGTCCGCAAGGTGCAGTTGCAGTTTGGGAAGATGCGGTACGGAAAGAATTTGAAGTCAGTAAAAATTACTCATTACTTTGCGGAATTTGTTTAGGTTATCCAAGTGAAAAGAAAATAAATTCATTCAATGCAAATCGTCCAAAACCATCAGAAATTATTGTTTCTGAATATTGAAATGATACTCAAAAATTAATTCTCTGGTGTAATTATTTCCTTAGAATATTGACTCATAAAATCCCAAGCAATCTGAGTCGTCGGTATTAGCCCACCATTGCCAGGGACGTAACGTGGAAACTCACTAGGACTACCATAATCCTCTTCATATGGATTATGTGTTCCTGCATAAAGACTGACTAATTGAACTTCAGCGCCATTTTCACAATCTGTGAACCCTTGAATTGAGTATAGTGCATTTGCATCATTTAAATCTGGTAAACTTCCTGCACAATCATTGTATTTTGCTACTTCATACATATTCTCTACAGCACCTGTTTGGTAGGCTGAGTTATCGAACCAAGCAACTGGATTGAATATTATAGGCCTTGAACCCCATGCGTACCAAACATTATCGTCTAGGACGCCATGAATTTCCATCATTGGTATTGGATTGTATTCTGAGGGAATATCGGCTAACAAGTACATTGCCATGCAAGCCATTGCTGCAATCTTCTCACTTGAATGGAATGAAAGATAGTAAGACATAGCACAACCATTAGACCAACCAGTGACGTACACTCTGTTAGGATCAACTGGATGAATTTCAATTGCAATATCAATTAATTGATTTAGGAATCCCAAATCATCGATGTCATTTGCCACCGCATCAGCACAACACCAACCGGCATTCCATGATTCTTCACTACCTCCCGTTGTGGGGTCACCCCCCAATGCAAGCCCTTCTGGATTCAATAATATGGCTCCGTATTCTTCTGCAATCTCATCAAATCCTGAGATTTCTCTTTGTTCGAAGGCTGAAAGGCTCCATCCGTGTAAATCAATAATTAGAGGTACAAGTTCGCTTCCATTGACTATTTCCGGCACATAAGTAATCCAACAACGTTCATGTCCATCATGTTCAAAGCAGCGGTAGCCATCTTTCTCAAAATATGGTAAAATTAATTCGGAAGCTTCATCAATATCATTGTTACCAGAATTTTCTTTAGAGGAAATACATCCACTCAGAGTCATTGTGACTATAACCAAGGACAACATCAATCCACTAACTCTTCGCCCCATAGATTATGCAAAGGCTTACAGTAGAAAAATATATTTATAATTTAAAGATGTAATAAGTCAGACTACCCATTGGAGTCAATTACTGCATCCATAACTGAACTTTTCTCTAATGAACCACTTTCTTCGAAATCCAACCAAGGTCCTTTACCTAATATACGAGAGGTGAACTCTTTTTGAAGAACAATAATAGAAGGTAGAAGTATTGAACTTGTCAATAAAGCCAATACCAATAGCACCATCATTAAAACAAAGAAATTTTGCAACCCTGGAATTGAAACGAATAATCCTGCAGATAATCCTGCACACGTAGTGGCAGTAGTTTCGAATATTGTTTGTCCTGTTTTTGAAACTGACTTAACAATTCCTGCTGGAGTTTCGCCTTCATCCTTGATACGATCTACAATATGAATAGAATCATCAACACCTATACCGAAAACGATAGTTCCTATCATAGCGGTAAAAACGTTAACCCCGACGCCACCGAATCTCATAAGTAACGGTTGCCAAAGAACCACTGCACCAACAGCAGCCATAGTAAATATTGCCAATCTAGGTGACCTAAACAAAAATGCCATGGCAATCAAAAGAATGAACATTGTCCAAATTGTAGTTAGACTCTGTGCCTTATGTACTCCGTCGTTAATGTCTATAGATACTGGTAATCCTCCAGTTAATAATGAATTATATGTGTCGTCAATATTTATTGCAGTACATCTAAGAGCCCCGGAACATTCTTCTTCACCCTCTAAAATATCATCTATAGCGTTTCGGTAAATAGTTGCATTATAGAGATTAATGTACGGTTGATTGGCATAAACTAAGGTTTTTGTTTCTCCAAAGCCTGTATCTTCATTCATTAGCATGGACCTAATTTCAGGAGACAATGTGTCAAAGGCAATATTTACCATATCTTCCTTACTAGAAACGGTATAAGCCCAGCATTGAGGGCTAAATGGATCTGTTGATTTGTCCCAACACTCGTCATGTAAAATTTCCCAAAGACTTTGATCATAAATCTCTAAGCCAGAAATATTGACATCTACATGTATGGCCTTTAGAACATTCACAAGACTAATTGTATCTGTTTCAGGGACATTATCTACTAGAATTTGTAAACTTTCTATTGAATCCAAAATTGGTAAATCTCTGATTGGAGCAGTTCCATTAACCGAGCCTCTTTCTTCAGCATTAATAATGAACATATTTGTTTGCCCACCTTCAAAAACTGTGCTATATTCTACTAAAGCTTCGTAAGAAGCCATATTTGGAGGAACTTCATCGCGACCAGCGGCGATTTGTTGACCCATTGTTTCGGAAAACATTGCTACTCCTAGAACAGTAACAACTAATGCTGCAAGTATTACTACAATGGTTCCCTTAACTGGGACCTCACCGATTCTACCCCACATCTTATCAAATAATTGGGTTTTACCTTTACGATATCTAAGTATCTCTACTAATGCTGGAACCATTAGCATCGAAAGTAAAAATGTGACAAAAATACCTATTAAAAGCGTAATTCCGACAGTTCTCATAGGTTGAATAGGTACCAAGAAAGTCCAAGTTAAAACACTGAAACCAATAATTGTAGTCATTGCAGATAGCATAATTGCGTTACCAGTGGTTAAAGCGGCTCTTACAGTAGCAGTCAAACTAATTACAGGATCCCAAGGATTAATCGTCTCAGAATTTAATCCATCCCGATTTGCCTCCCAAGCTTTTTCTAATTTTTCTTCAATTAGTTCGACTCTGTTCTCCTCAATTCTGTTTGTTAAATGTAAAGCATAATCAACTCCAAGGCCTACAAGTATAGGCGCTGCAGAAATAATCATCGGAGTTAACATAATATCAAAAATCACTGTAATTCCGAATGTAATCGCTAAACTCATAGCAATTGGAAGTCCGCCCACGATTATCACTTTTGGATTTCTGTGAAGTATTAGCATTGCAAGACAAACAAGAACTGCACTTATTGGAAGCATTACATTGACTAATTCCTTGTAAATCTTATCTGAAACCTCATGAATTACGGGAGTCAGCCCAGTAATAGTTACCGCCTTTCTTGCAGGGATGACGTCAATATAGGCCTCATCCATAGTGGATGTAGGATTTTCATAAGTCGTATGGCAGATATCGCAATTAGCGCCAGATTTCTCGTAAATTAAATCTTCAGCATAGGATATAAACGCCTTGTGATCCTTCAAACCATTATCACGGGGAATCTCAGTTTCTTCCATATCGAATAATAGCCCCATTACAATTACACCAGTGTCCCAAACACCATCTCCATTTGTATCTCTAACAAAAGACTCTATCAGAGAACCTGCTTGATCAACTAATGTATCCACTCTTTCTTGATCATCAGGAATTGAATATCCCTCATTAGGATTGGAACTAGAAATTGCACAATTATCACTCGGACCAGTAGGAAGACCGTATTTTTCAACTGCACAATTAAAACGATAGCTGGAGGAGTTTGCTTCCTTAATTATTTGAGAGGGAGAAAGAATCCAAATCACTCCATCATTCCGACCTCTATCGTCCTTGTAAGTATCAAGACCATCTTGATAACCACCTGCCAATCTATTGTTATCATCTCCTTCCAACCATGATAATTGACTGAGAATATTGACATCAGTAATATTTTCATCACCTCTTTCAGTACCTGTGGCAGCATTATTAGTTTGTATGTATAAAATGAAAATATCAGTTGCCCAAGGCGCTTCTCGGACATCTAATAGTAATTCAGTTGAATCTGCCCCATCAGGCAGATAAATTTCAACATCGCCATTAATCTGATCTTGGAAATTCATAGCAGGTTTTACTGTTAAGGCAGAAATTAGAATCAATATGGCTACAATCAAACCGGGACTTCTAAGAATCGTCGAATAAGATATTTCAGCAGTTCTTATTGCAGTTCTACTGAACAAATTACTTGTATTATTTATCCCTCTTGCCCCGATTTGATATAAATCGCCCAATGGACTTTCCATAGTTAATTTCTTGATGTTAATTAGAGTATCTCTGAATGGAGCCAAACTTTCGTAGAAACGCTCCCAAAATACTACCTCATCATCGTATTCAGGTGAGTGGTCTGACATTGAAACTGAGGTATCTCGCACATCGTCCACATAGGCCTGCTATCACAGAGACCAAATGAAATAATCGCAAGTGAAATTACAAATATTGTGAATTAAGCTAAATTTAAATTTGACAAAAATAATAAATTCTAGACAGAATAATTAATTTGATTCAGAGCGACTATACGAATTACTGAAAGTAAATGAGTATGTCCGAGGATTGATTATAATGGCGAGACGCAGGAAACCCTTGGTACAAAAAGGAAGAGATGATGATGTCAGAATCATCGCAGGATTTACTTTAGGGTCAATTTTAACTGTTTTAATGCTGTTAATAGTCATGATAGCACCACCTGCAACAATAGGTCCAAGTGAGGGTGAACTAGCTCCTGATTTTAGCGCTGATGCTTATAATGGTTTAAATTGGGAGAATTTCCAACTTTCCGATACATTCGACTATGAATGGGAAGAAGGAGAAGAAGGGGAATGGATTCTAGTACAATTTATTGATACAGATTGTCCATTTTGCTGGAGCGAAGGTGAAACTATGAGTGATTTGTACTCACAATGGTCAGGAAATGTAGAATTTATCACTATTACCGTAGAATTGTCCATCACTAATCATGATAGTGATAGGGCAGAGGTACAAGCATTCCGCGATAAAACAAGTTATGGAACTGAAGAAAGTGATGGTGATGGCTGCAATTCCGGTAGAAATAACTGTATTAATCGCCCTGGAACCGCGCATAACTGGAATTATGTGGAAGGAAGCAGTGGAATTATGAAAGATTGGGAAGTCACTGGCACCCCATTTCTCGCAATATTACAGCCAGATGGTTATGTGGCATGGAATCAATATGAAAATAATGGAGAGGATATCGAATCTGCTATGCAAAGGCTACTAGGTGATTCTGAATGAATGAGACTTTGACCGATCCTGTATTGATAATTTTCATTTTAGGCCTAGCTATTAGTAGTTACTTTATGTTAGTAAATAATGAAAAGAAAACCTCTATGCTACTAATTTCCTCACTAAGTTTTGCTATGGTAGGGATAACTTCATCCGCATATACTTACATTATTCATAATAAAATGGTGGTTCATGGTAGCACTGCATTTTGTTCATCTGAAGGTATTGTACAATGTGGCTCAGTAATTGGAGATCCGCAATGGAATAACTTGTTCGGAGTCCCATGGGGGATATTTGGAATTTTATCATTTTCAATTCTAATTTTCTTGAGCCTATGTTTGTATCTTGATAGGTATGCTAAATGGTCGGAGAATTATTTGAATTACGCTTGGTGGGCTGGAATTGCAGGATTACCATTTGTGGCTTTATTAGTCATAATTGAATTGACTCAAGTTGAAGATGCCCCGCATATTTGTCCGTTTTGTACAATAGCGCACATCTCTTTAATTGGTTATGTTGGTTCAATTTACTTCTTAAAAAATAGAAGGAATATTGGAAAATGGTCGGAAAACGAGGGATGAAAATGCATTTAGTCACAGGAGGAGCAGGTTTCATTGGTTCTCATCTAGTAGATTCTTTAGTAGCCATGGGAAACAGTGTAAGAGTATTAGATAATTTCAGCAGTGGAAGAGAGGAGTTCTTAGAACACCACAAAGAAAATGGAAAAGTAGAGATATTTAAGGCTGATTTATTGGACTTGGAATCAGTTAAAGAAGCTATGAAAGGAATTGAAACGGTCCATCATTTAGCGGCTAACCCTGACATAAGATTGGGTACAGAAATTACCGATACTGATCTTAAACAAGGAACAATGGCAACATATAATGTCTTAGAGGCAATGAGGCTTAATGATGTGAAAAGAATTTCTTTCTCATCGTCAAGTGCTATTTATGGAGAGGCAAACATTATGCCTACTCCTGAAACTTATGGTCCCATATTGCCAATCTCATTATATGGTGCATCAAAACTGGCATCAGAAGCATTGATTAGTTCGTGGTGTGGGACTTTCGGAGGAGAGGCTTGGATACACCGATTCGCTAATATCGTTGGACCTAGGGGCACTCATGGAGTGATTTTTGATTTTATTCATAAACTGAAAAATAATCCGAATAGATTAGAAGTTTTGGGTAATGGTTTGCAAGAAAAATCATATATGTCTGCTGGGGATTGCGTTAGAGCAATGATACACCTAATCGATAATTCAAAAGAAAACGTAAGTCTTTACAACTTAGGTACAGGAGATACTTGTTCAGTAAGGAGAATTGCTGAAATTGTAGTTGAAGAGAGCGGTCTGAAAAATGTTTCAATAGAATATACAGGAGGAGATAGGGGGTGGGCAGGTGATGTTCCAAAGACTTCGTTAAATGTTGAACGACTATTCGAAACAAATTTTGAACCTACAATGCAATCAGAAGGTGCTATTAGATATACTGTCAGAGAATTAATTAAAGAAATCGGTCTTTGAATAGAAAGACTGTTGAAATTATACATATTACAATTAATGGTAACACAACATTGATCCCATTCGAATTCTGACTATTATCTAAATTTAGAGATACTGCTCCTAAAGTAGATCTTTGTCCATCAACTATTTTTTCATGTGCTACAACTATAGAAATGTCTTCAATGTCCTCATTCCCTAATGGGAAATCTAAATTAATCTGAAAACTGTTTATATTTCTAGTCATTGAAATATTAGTAAATCGGGAATTAAAGTTTGTTTCAGATGTAATATCATCTGTTGAAAAATTTGTATCAATTTCCATATTCAAATATCCTACAGCGACATCCTCGTGAGTTGTAATACCATTAGTTGCTTGGGATTTATCAATAATAATCTCAGCTAATAAGAAAATACTAACTTGAGAATTACTTGAATTATCGACGTTAAATAAATTAACTCTCAAATCCATTGAATTACTATCAAAATTTTCAGTCCCTGATATTGAGATGATAGTGTCTGATCCACGGACTCCTTCAGAATTGAGTAAAGCTCTATCTAAGTCTACTAAATCAACAGTTCCTTTGATTTCATTATTACTATCAAACCAAAAAGAGGGTGCTAGGTCCATACTGTTGGAGTGAATAGATAACCTCTCAGAAGATATTGAACTACCTAAAGGATCAGCTACAGGGTCATGTAGAGCAATTCTAACTAAACGAGACCCGCGATCATCTGCAAAATTAGATATCCAGGGGTCTATTTGTGCACATACATCACACCAAGTAGCAGTAAATTGTTCCATTAAGACAGAATTTCCACCCTCAGCATACCAATTTTCTGATTCATCATCTGCAACTATGTTAGATGATGTCATTACTAATAATAGTAAAACTGTGAAACCACAGAACCTAGTGTTTCCCCTCATATGTAACTACCTAAACGCCTTCACTTCATAACCAAGAGGCTAGACGAGGCTCACTGATGAGTAAGCGCTGGTATCAAGAAAACCGTCGCGACCCTTGGAGAAGGCAAGCTAAATCCAAGGGATATAGAGCCCGTTCCGCATATAAATTAAAACAGATTCAAGAAAGGTTCGATATAATTCGGAAAGGAGATTATGTCCTAGATATTGGATGCCATCCGGGAGGATGGACACAAGTAGCTGTAGAAGAAGTGGGTGAAGATGGATATGTCATAGGTGTTGACTTATTGTCAACATCTCCAGTTGAAGGAGCTACAATCATAATAGGAGATATTACAAATCCAAAAACGGTAGAACAGATAAATAAAGAATTAGAAGGATATTATCTCAACTGTGTTATTAGTGATATTTCTCCGAGATTGACTGGACGTTATGATACAGACCAGGCAATTTCATTAGAATTATCCACAATGGTGCTGGATGCCGCAATGCCAATATTGAATCCTGGTGGTTCTTTTGTAACAAAAATATTCCAAGGAGTAGGTATAGAGGGATTAATCGAAGCGGCTAAAATGAGATTCTCAAGCGTACAAAGATTCGCGCCAACTGCCTCAAGAAGTTCATCTTCTGAAACTTACTTAGTTTGTAGAAATAAATTACCTAAAATTAGAAAGGAAGGCGAAGGAAGAACGGCATATGAACATCTGAAAGACCATCTGAAAAAACTCGATATTGTAGTAGATTATGAAGAAGAAAAAGATAATACAGATACAATAATTGGGTATAGGAAATACATAGGTCGAAAAAACGTAGAGTAGCGTTTTTTGATATCAGAACTAATATAAGAAAACACTTACTTAAATAATCAATACTGTCCGTCCCTACTAGAGGAACTTGAGATGAATAGTAAGTTATCTAAATTTAGCACAAGAACGAATGCCATTTTTGCTGGTGTGACATTACTAGCAATTATGTTCGCACAAAATGTGTCAGCTGGGACAATTGACCCAGAAGTAGAGTATGCAGGAGATGCCTTAGGAAGAGCAACTTTCTTCTTATTCTTCATTGGATACATCTCAATGGGTGCAGCCTTTGTTTTCTTCATGAGTGAAAGAAACAACGTAGCTCCAGAATACAGAACAACAATGACCATTTCTGCATTGATTGTTGGTATTGCGGCTTTCCACTACTACTACATGCGCGGAGTTTACATCGACACAGGTGCAGTCAGTACTGATTATAGATACATGGACTGGATTATTACAGTTCCACTAATGGCTCTAAAGTTCCCATCATTAGTTGGAAAGGACGCCATTACAGATAACAAAGTACTAGGTCTAGGATTTACAGGGGTATGTTTCGTTGGTGCAATAATCATGATTGCATTTGGTTACTTAGGAGAAATCGGAGAAATTGATGCAGCACTTGGACTAATTCTTGGTGGTGTTGGATGGGCTATGATAATGGTAGCAACTGGTCTTCCATTCGGTCTATACGACGGTAAGGGAGTAGACAACAGTAAAATCAAAGATGAATTAGTTTGGAGCGCAAACGCACTAAGAACATTCATTCTAGTTGGATGGATCATTTACCCACTTGGTTACTTGGTTGGTACTGACATGGTAGATGCTGGAACAGATGGAAAAGAGATTATGGCTATATTATACAATATTGCTGATATGATCAACAAGATCGGTTTCGGTGTTGTAGCATGGATGGGTGCTAAGAAAGCATCCGCAATGATGTCTTAAATTAAGAGCAAATAACTAGACAGATGAACGTAAAGGAAGGGCTGGGGATTTAATCCTCAGCCTTTCCCTAAAATTATAATCAGCTCATTCAGAGTTTCTATCATAAGGTATAATGTTCTGCCATTCAGAAGCATCTGATCTCGAAACAATAGCTTCAACCCAATCAGTATCTGAGCAATTGAAAACTTCATGAGGCAAGCCCGGCTCAATATAGAACATATCACCTGCACTATGAGTTACAGAATTACGGCATCCAGGTCCAAACTCATGTCTTACACTACCCTTTAGAAGAAATACCATTACATCAAAATCAACATGAATATGGGCTTTAGCAATCCCTCCAGGGGGAATAAATGCTTTGTTCATAGATAGTTTGGTTGCAGTAGTATTTTTACCTGATAAACCAGCACCATATTGAATATTGTTCCAGCCCCTTACTTTGTGAACCTCTCTTAGACCGTGGATTCCACCTGCATCTTCAACATATTTACTAAGGTCGCTTTGTTCTCCTTCCAAAATCAATTCATCTTCGCCCATTTAATCACTAAACAATGGGATGAGATTTTACTTACAAAATATCCGTATAAATGGTAATAATGGCTATTGCACCAGATATTCTATTCTATCTCTTCAATCAAGCCTAAAAAGGGGTGGTGGCTCGCCCGACTCATCCGAGGGACACAAATGGGAAGTAGAGCAGAAGTTTGCACATCATCTGGAGTGCCTCTAGTTGATAATAAAAGTACAGCGTTTCCGTGCCCAGAATGTGGCACATCTATAGGTAGAAGTGCACAGTGCAGAACACAAGCAGTCCCTTACATATGCCCAAATTGTGGCTTCCAGGGTCCTTGAATTGAGGTGTTAATTATGGGTCATGTCGTTGTAAAATATAAGGTAACTATAAACAATCCAGAAGATGGTACTCCTGATTACCAATCTATTGCAGATGTAATAGATTCTTTCAATGAAGTTCAAGCAGTAGAAATTAAACCCCTTGCATTTGGAATGATGTTTATTGAAGTCCAAGTAGTTCTAGGAGAAGGCGAAGGAATCGTGGATGAATTTGAAGAAAGAGTCAGAGCAATCAATCCCCTAGTTGGCCAGATAGAAGCCTTAGAAATGGGAAGACTTTGAATAATTCAAATTAATCAATAGTGATCCAAAGGAGAACGCATTAGTTCCCTCATCAATACTGTTGCATAAGTCCCTGGTGGCAGAATAAATTTCATTCTCATGCTACAACCCTCTCGAGCCCATAAATCATTTTCTTTAGGGCCTTCTTCCCACCGTTTCGAAATTGAAGAATCATGAATTTCAGGAACTTCTTCAATTGAAAAATCTCTAAACATAACTGACAATGGTCTTCTTGTACCGTTAGTAGAAAGACGTGGGATTGCAGATACCTTCCAGTCAATTGAATCTAAATTAGTTATTTCAAGTGCTTTTTTCTCTACTTCACCTGGAACTCCTGTAGCAATTGGTGCATCATTACCAGGTAAAGGACCTGTTACAGCTAAACGACCTAGCCTACAATTCCTACGGCATCTTTCTAAATTTGTTTCACTCACGTAGGACATTTTCCCTACATCAATTCTACCACTTGGTTGAACTGGAGCCACTAAGTCACCTATTTCTGGTTCTACAATGCCAATATTTGAGTTAAGTCTACCAGCTAATGAATGGTTAAATGCTAATGATTGAAGAGAATGAACTGTAAGTAGTTGTAATGAAGGTGGGAGAGTTTTGTATGCCTTAACCCAATTTTCAGGTTGTTTCTGTAAACTCTCTAACATATTTCTTTCAAATCCTAAATGTTTAGGAATAATTTCAAGGCACTTTTCAGGATTTTCTGTTTTTCTCCACATTTCTCTAAAAAGTTCAGTTTCTTCACCGTCATTCAATCCTTTCATACCAAGATATAGATTGACTGCTTCTTGGAAATTTTCTGAAACGACAGCACGTCCGACTTCTGGAGTTACGGGCCGAGTAGAACCAAATCGTTGAGGCCCTATCCAATTAGGGAAAACATTCTCACCAAGTTTCTCAGACATCTTAGAAATCAATTCTAATACTCTCCTCATTGCCTCTTTACCATCCATGGGATCTCCATTCTCATAGCAACAACCCCTAACAGTTATCGAAAAACGATTACCATCATGATCAGACATACCAATTTTCTGGTGTGTTCTACCTAAAATTTCTATTGTTGTATCTGGAATAACTACTGATTCAACTTTTTTTCTTGGAGCATCAATAACTAGAAGTTGCGTAGTAATTGCTCTCTTATCTTTTAAACCAGATGCAAAAATACGATTTCTATTTATTCCACATGCTCTTGAAAGCCTCTTAAGAAAACGATTTGTTTCCCAGTTTACTAATGTGGCCCTAACTACCGTAAAACGACCTTTAGGATCCAGAGCAGGTATAGGAGATACTTCTTCGACTCTAAAATCTTCGACTCTAACCTTTAAAATCCCTCCAATCCCGAGTCCTTCAACAGCTCCAGAACCAAAACCAAGGTATTCTTCAATGGACTTATTATCCATATTCAACAACTTATAATTCTAGATTAGATAATTCTTTGTTAATATCTGAACAGAGGTCACGGAAGACTTTCTCCGCCTTTTTGCCTTTAACGCAACGAACATACAGTTCCGGCTCATCTAAATCTGGATGTTTTTGGAAGTAATTTGCATAATCTACATCTTTGCTATCATTAAGCCGTGAACGGAATAGTTGCAAGGTAGAATGATTCTCTCCGATGATTCTTAGGCGAAGTTCGGTTCCTTCGTTTTTCAAGACTTTGATTGGCATAAGACAGGCTTTCGAGTGGCCCACCCTTTTTGAGGGCTTGCCTTCGAATGCTGGCGCTTGAAGGGACAGAGAACGGTCTAAGTTTAACACCGATATTGATTCGGGTTAATGATGACGGGGGGCGAATCAAGAGAAGAAAGGTTCGCTGAAGCGTTTGGAAGATTAGCACCTGCGATACTGATTATTAGCCTATTATTAACTGTTGTAACTGCTTCAGTGCTTGTTCCTCTACCAGAATTCACAACCGATCTTTCAGCATTCGCTCCCGAAAATGAAGCAAAATCTGCGGAAGAAAGGATGAACGTAGTAATGGAAGATACTCCAAATAGAATTTATGTTCATGTCACACCGAATGAGGAAGGTGCGAATGTATTAGAAATCGGAGCATTGCAACAATTACAAAACGATTTAGAAAATATTGATGAGAAATTCGGTAACGGAATTATATCTCATATAAATATTGCAAGTATTTTACAAAATATCCTTGAAGAAAGAGATAACGAAAGTAGGACTATACAAGATTTTAATGAATGGGATAATCTACTATTAGCAATAATAAATGATGATGAAGAATGTACAGATGCAATAGGGAACGACCAAGCAATAGCTTCGGCAACATTTGCTAAAGATGCTTTACTAAATACTGATTTTGATTACATCCATATTTGTGATTGGATTGTTACCAAAGAAGGTTCTTCAACTCCTATTTCATCTAGTACCATGTGGGTAATTGAAATCGATGGATCTTTAGATTCCAAGGAAAGGCAGAACCTCGCAAAAAGTATTAGAGAAGTCCTAACAGAAAATATAACTTCAGATTCTAGCACTGTATTAAATTATGGAGTTATATCTGATGATCTAATCAGTAATGACATTAATGATACCACTTTAGACAATTTTACTTGGCTATTGATGTTAGCAATTATTGTAGTAGTATTTGTTTTAGCTATAGTTTTCCGTTCAGTATTAATGATTGCTGCGCCTTTACTAGGACTTACTGCGGCACTGGTTTGGACGTATGGGACCATTACCTTGCTAGGAAGACCCTTTTCTATACTTGAAGTCGCAGTGGCTCCGGTGGTTTTCGGTCTGGGAATTGACTACGCAATCCACCTACAGAGAGGTTACGAAGAAGCTCGAAAACACACTAATTCTGCTGCTCATGCATGGGTGAGGGCTTTCTCAATATTGAGAGTGGCTTTAACACTAGCAGTGGTAACTACAGTATCTGCTTTCCTTGCAAGTTCATTATCTCCACTACCTCCCTTACGAACCTTTGGCATAACTTTAGCATTAGGGGTAGTATGCGCATTTATTGCAAGCACAGTTACAGTAGGAGCTTTACACGTAGTTGTAGAGAAAACAACAGGAGTAAAGAAAAGAAAGCCTATTGACTTGTCTAAATTTGCTGATTTAGCTACAAATTTCCAAAAAAGAAATACTGCTAGAATTTTGCTTGTAGTTGTTTTGTTAACAACTAGTTCAGTATTCTTAGCAGGGACTAAACTTGAAACTAGTTTTGAACTAACGGATTTCCTTTCTGATGAAGATATGCCTATTATGGAAGTCAGAGGAGATATGTACGAATCTTATGATGCTGCGGCCTGGAAGTCTGTGACAATACTTATTGAACCAACTGATGGTGAAGATTCTCTTTCCGGAGAAAGAGATATGCTTCGTGGACTTGACATGTTAGATCTAAGAATTTCTACTATTTCGGGTGTTGTTATTCCAACAAATACTGATTCACAACGTCCATCATATGATGGATTATATCCTATTCTCAGAGATGCAATAGAAGCCGATTCTAATTTTGGAGAAACTTTTCATTTAGGGATTTTTGATGGCAGATTAGATGTAGGAGATGGTTTTATTGAAGGCGATATATCTGCAGCAGTTCATTCACTATTACTTAATGAATCAATTGGAGAACCATTGAGAGGACAATCTTGGAGCGAAAGAACATCGATGTATGTCGCTCTTACGGATGATTATAATAGCATCAAATATCTAAAAATTAGAATAGATGTTATCGCAGAAACAAGTGAACAAACTTCAGTATTAGCAGTGGAATTTGAAAAACAAGCAGAATGGATTGAAGATTCAGGATATATAGATGCAGATGCCCACATAGGAGGAGATGTGATGATGATTCACAGTATTTTTTCAGGACTTGTTGTTTCACAAGTTGAATCGACTGGCTGGAGTCTGCTAGTTTCAATACTTGTATTGTTTATCTTAACCAGAAGATTAGGGCAATCACTAGTAGTAATTTTACCTGTTGGGATTAGTGGTTCTTGGGTTGTTGGTTCTATGGCAATCCTTGGCTTAAATTGGAATGTATTAACCATAATGATCACTGCACTAACTGTTGGATTAGGAATTGATTATTCCATACATGTTTGGAGAAGTTTTGAAAGTAATCGGAAATCAGGGCATGGAGTGTGGGAATCTATGAAAATTATGTACCAAACTACTGGCACAGCACTCATTATGTCTGCTGGTACTACAATTTGTGGATTTTTAGTGCTAAAATTGTCCCCTATACCTGTGATACAAGATTTCGGAGTTGTTAGCTCAATTTCCGTTGCATTTTCTCTAATCTTAGCATTGTTTGTCCTACCAGGATTATTAGCGGCTGAAGTCAGAACTTCCAGCGAAAACTAAGCTGGCTCTATTAGAGAAGAAACTTCAACCATATCTAGGCCCTGTTCTCTAGCGACAAGAGCCAGAGACATCCATAGAGTCACGGGACCTAATGAACGCCTTTTTCTTTGAGCCCTTCGTACTACTTCTCTATTATCTATCTCTGATTTATTAGCTATGAATCTAATTAAAGTAGGAATATTACTCTCTGAACGGTCTGGAGGGTGTTTTTCGGAAGAAGAAATCTTTTCTGATTGGACTACATTGATAACAATTTCAGATTTGACATCTTCTATGGCGACAGTTGAGGGAACTGATTCGGAAACAAAGATTGGAGGTGAGGAAATTATTCTTAACATTGGTTGCCACCCAAGGCTAGGGAAACTCTGTTTGTCAAGATAAACAGGAGAAACTAAATTATTTTCTGAGACTAGCCAACCAGACTTTATCAATTTTTTAATTACTAAAGAAGCTTCTTCTGGCATCATCCATTGAAGTTCCAGAGACCAAAGTCTTTCTAGATCGGAGATGCTTAATTCAGTTTGCTCAGAGAAACTGACAAAAATCAATTTTTGAATCTCATTAATGGACGAATCAGACATATTAACAAACTTCTGAGTGTACTATGTCTCTTGATTGTTTTCAAATATATCCCAGAACAGATAGACCCTTAGTTGAATAGTGGCGGTTACTTCCGGCGCTATTGAAATATATGGTAGAGGACTATGTTGCTAGAGACCCACGGACGGGGAAAATTATCCAACAGAGGAAGAAGACTGTAGAAAAGGACATTCGTTCTCTGCAGCCATCTGATGGGCCTTGGCAACGAATTCCAGTTTATGAAATTCTAAAATTAGCAGAAGGAGAGATTGAAACATTAGAATTATCATTAACAAATGGTGGAGGTTTTGTAACGAGAACTGATGGAATAAAGGCTTTAGCGAGAGTATATGAAAATTCTATTCCTAAAGCACACCAAATTCTACTAGAAGTATTGGACGATGATGATGTAAATATCAGAATTGCGGGATTAGAAGTAATGCCCATTTTCTCATTGAAACTTCACACAGATCTATTGATTTACCTATCTGATAGATTACAAGATGATGATTTGAATGTAAGGAAGGTCGCAATGCATACACTTCAAAAGATGTCACCAATTTTCCCATCAGGTTGTGAAGATATCTTGAGAAGAGAGTTAAGAAGTACTAATAAAACACATAGAAAAAGCGCTTTTGAGGCTCTAAAATTGACTAGTATTGCATGGCCAGAGACGGGCTGTTTACATATTGACGAACTTATTAGAGAAGATGACGTAGATCTTCGAAGAAAAGGGTCTAAAATTCTGAGGAACATTGCTGCGAAGGGTGGTCCACCAGGATGGGACCTAATTGGTTGGTCGTTGGAAGACGAAGATGCACAAGTTAGAAGAAATGCAGCACAATGCTTGGTTACTCTTACAAATAGTGAGCCTAGAATTGCCTTAATACTAGTGGAAAATGCATTAGACGATGATGATACGAACGTCCGTAATTCTGTTATTCGTGCTATGAAGAAATTAGATCTACAGAGTCCGAGAGTAACAGATATGATTTTGCGTGGAGCAAGGTCAAGAGATCTAAATTTAAGAACTGCTTGTATCGGTCAACTTTCTATTATTCTTACAGGGGACAGGTTAAGAGAAAGTGCAGCGGAATTATTGAGGCAAGAGACTGATCCTAAACTTCGTAAAAGGCTTACTGCTCTATCAATAGATATTGAATTAGACGGTTCAGAAAGTGAAAAAAATAAATTTTTAGCACCGGTTGAAAAAGTTAATGATGAGATTGATAGTGACTTCATGAAGCATAATAAGCAGGACCAGCTCAAGGGTGAACATGATAAACAGAAGGCAAGTCGGCCAAAACCTGAGGACTTAAGATGAGCGAGCAGTTTGATGAGAAACTCGAACAATTTGAACGCCTGTGGGAGGGTGTTACACCAAATGGTATCAATAGGCAAAAATCATTAAAGTTTCAACAATACATGAAGCAACATGTACTTCAGAAGTTCCACAAAAAGACAAATGACCAATTTGCTTCAGCAAACAATGGCCATTTTAACCATAATTTTTCTTCAAAGGATCAATTTCTAACTAAAGAGAATTGTAGAAAATACTGGATGGGAGAACTTCAGAAGGAAATCAAAGAATCCGAGACCTTCTGAGGCGATGAAATGTCAATTTTTGAAAAGTGGGGATTAGAATCCAGCATTTTAGATGCTATAAAATCGCGAGGTTGGGTTGAACCAACGGAAATCCAATTAGATTCAATTCCTCTGGCAAGGAAAGGTAAAGATATTGTTGGACAGGCAAAGACTGGTTCAGGTAAAACTGCAGCATTCGGGATTCCAATACTTGAAAGGTGTCAGAAGAAAGGTTTTCCTCAATCTATTATCCTTTGCCCTACAAGAGAACTCGCAGTTCAAGTCACAGAAGAATTAGAACTTTTACAAGGTAAAAAGGGATTAAAAATAGTTTCAGTGTACGGAGGAACCGATATTGAAAAACAAGCGAAAATTCTATCTATTGGTTGCGACATAGTTGTTGGGACTCCAGGTAGAGTTATCGACATGGCTAAAAAAGGTCATTTGAAATTAGAAAAAATCTCTATCTTTTGTTTAGATGAAGCAGATAGAATGCTAGATATGGGATTCTTTCCAGATATTTTGTGGGTAATTGAAAAAATGCCAAATCGTAATCAGAACTTACTTTTTAGTGCAACATTTCCTGATGAAGTTCTGAATATTACTGAAGAAATTATGACTAATGCTGAGCACGTTATGAGTGATGATTTAGAAGTCGATATTCCAGAAATTGACCTATACGCAGTAAGAATTGGGAGAGGAAATAAGTTATGGGTCCTTGGCAGATTAATAGCTAATATGTCTGAAGATGGACAAATGCTAATTTTCAGTAATACGAAACGAATGGTAGATGTAATTGTAGAGAGGCTCGGTAAATTTCAGATGGAGGCAGTAGGAATTCACGGAGATATGCCTCAAAATAAAAGAGAGAAGTTATTGAGTAAATTTAAATCTGGAGATGAAAAAATTGTCGTTGCTACAGATGTGGCTGCTAGAGGGTTAGATGTTGATGGAATTACCATTGTTGTAAACTATGACTTACCAGATGATACTGAGGCATTCGTACATAGAATTGGTAGAACAGGAAGAATGGGGCGTAAAGGAGAGGCTTGGAGTCTTGTCTCAAAAGAAGATAAAGGTAGCCTACAAAAAATTAGCTCAACCTGGGGATTAGAAATTCCCTTTGTAGAGACTCCTGATTTACCAGATGGAATGAGTAGAGATCCGGTCAGGAAAAGAGATGATTGGGATGAAGTAGCAGACTCATTCGGCATGGTCAGAATAAATCTAAAAATTGGAATACAAGATTCAACAAAGAGGGCTTTGAGCGACTGGATAGTTAGTCAAGCAAAAATACCTGAAATTATAATAGGCGAAATTAATCAATCTGATGAGAGTACAGAGGTTGAAGTTCATGTTGCAAAGGTTGCTTATGTTATAGATGTCATAAAGGCAAGAGAGTATAATGGACGGAAGCTTAAACCTGAAATTATTGATGCATGAGGTAAGTAAATGTCTGATTCTGTTTCAGAAGAAGAGATTTTAGTACTGGATTTAATAGGATTTTTTTGCCCAATTCCAATTCATGAAACACGTAAGTTACTAGATGTAAGTAAACCAGGAACAATTGTTAAAGTGATATGCGATGACCCTGAAACTAAGCACGATATGCCTGCATTATGTAACCGATTGGATTTAGAACTAATTGATTTTGAAGAAAAAATTGGAGAATTTATTTACACAATTAAGAAATAATATAAATTGGAATTGATAATATGGGGTTTGAAGATAAAATCAATATTAAAGAGAACTTAGATGTTCCAGCTGATGCCAGACTGCCTACAAAATATGGTGAATTTCGAATAAGAGTATTTCATGAAGAAGACACTGGCTTAGATCATGTCGCATTAACTCTAGGCGAAATGGATGGTCCAGATCCAGTTCTAATTAGAGTTCACTCAGAATGTATTACTGGAGATGCATTTTCCAGTATTAGATGTGACTGTGGCTCTCAATTGAATGATACGTTGAAAAAAATACAGCAAAAAGGTTGGGGTTGCTTGGTATATTTGAGACAGGAGGGGAGAGGAATTGGACTTCATGCCAAAATTCAAGCATATAATCTGCAAGATAAAGGTGCAGATACATTAGATGCAAATTTAATGTTAGGTTTACCTGCAGATGCTAGAGATTATTCTATCGCATCAATCATTTTAGAAAATATTGGTATTAAAAAAGTTTCACTTCTAACTAATAATCCTGACAAAGTAGAAAAACTTGAGAGCCTAGGTATAGAAGTGGTGGAGAGAGTTCCATTAATTGTTGGAGTAAGGACAGAAAATAGAGATTATTTGAAAACAAAAAGCGATAAAATGGGTCATCATATTTCATCAAGTGACCTAGAATAAATAGCACGGAATTAGCCGGAAAATACAAGATGGGGCCGTGACCGGGAATTGAACCCGGGCCGGCGGGACCACAACCCACCGTGCTAACCTCTACACCATCACAGCCGTCTTGCTAATCACTCGAGAGAAGGACCGTATTTCAAGCGTTCCAATGAGCCACGATGATAATCATATCACCAACGCATTCAAGCAGTAGTTAAGTTCGCAGACAAATGATGGTGAAGTCGGGTAACATAACCATTTTATTTTTGACGATGTTTCTAATGGCTCCTATGACTCCAATAATTCAAGCTGATACTGTGATTTCATCTGAATCTATTGATTTGACTTCGGTTGGAAATTTTGACGAACCTACCCAATGGGATATTACAAGTACATCTGGATTTAGTAACGACCCTGCCGACTATACAATAGGTATGGTGGCGGACAAAGAACTTTCATTCACCCATGAAAGACCTGATAACTTCATGACACAGACCTCTTGGGCAAGTAGTAGTGCAACTGGATCAAATTACAGCCTTGGAACTCCAGATACTTATTATAGCTGGTCTAGAGGACCAGAGATATCAGTAGGGGGATTTAGCTATCCAGGATTATATGATAAAGAAATTGAAAATGTTTCATTAGTTTTACACTTCGAAATACCGGATATTTTGTATCAAGATACTGTTAGAATAATCTTAGAGGGTACTGGCTCAGATAAGTTAGTTCGAGAATTTGCCCGTACCACTTCTGGAGTTTTTAGAATGAACAATCCAATGATAATTGAATTAGATCACTTACATGACTGGAGTTGGAATGAGATTGTAAACTCTGATATTACTATTGATTATGTATCAATAGGAACAAATGATGATTCTGAAGTTAGAGTTGACTCTGTAGGAGTTCGTGTTAAATATCATATGCCATGGTATTCATTTGAGAACATTAAAGCAAATCATCAAAGTAATATTGGGAATCTACCGGTGATTGATTTTTCTCCTTATGATGGAGAAATTGAGGGATTGAACATTGAATCCTGCGGGCTTACACCTGACGGAACTAATGAATCTTATTGGGATCTAGAGGTTGAAGCACCATATGGTCAAGAACTAGGTAGAATACACGTTTATGGGTCTGGAAACCACAGCATAGGAGTTATTCCTGCAGGAGTTGAAGGAGATTTTTCTCCTAAACAATCGGGAGATTTGATAGATAACCCTACTGAGAAACAGTTTGTAAGAATACAGATTATTGATGGATGCGTTGAAGGATTAAGGGTTGATGTTAATGACCCTAAACTAATTGTTAATGGGAAAATTACGGGTTCTGCAAGCGACCTTTCAAGTTCGAGCAATATTAGATTTGCAATTGGGGAATATCTGGTAGAAACCATTCCAATGAATATAGGAGAATTTTCATTCAGTGTACCAATAGGACATGCTTTTCCATTAGACAATAGCGATACGAGTATAGGAATCGCTTCAAGGTTCCAGTGGTCATCTGATGGTAATGCAGAAACAACAGTAGTTCATATTGAGGAGCTTTCAATTACGGGTGGATTCGAATTGGAATATGATTATTCTCCAGTATGTCAAAATATTGCAAATCTAGATATGGTTGAAGACGAGGGAGGATTTCTAATATCTTTACCTTGTCAAGACGATATTACTTCGAGATCAAATCTAGTAATACAGACATCAAGTTCCAACAATGAGATCATTAAAGTCGACTCACTATATAGTGCTGAACAAGACCTTAATTTCATAGAACTACAAACCGTTAGTGATTCTTCAGGAGAAGTGAAAATTACCGTTGAAGTTTTCGATAGTGCATTAAGTCAAGAAAACAAATGGATTGGAGTTTTTACAGTAAATGTGGCCCCAGTTTCTGATATGCCTGTTATTGAGAATATTCCTTCTCTATCTTATATGAATTTAGGGGATACTTTAGTTATTCCAATGATTATTTATGATGTTGATTCTGAGGATATTGAAATTACAACTACTAAGTCTTGGGCAACAATCGACGGAAACAATCATCTGATCTTAACTCCAATTGATTCTGGAATTCACACAGTTAATATCATAGCTAGTGATGGAGAAAACCAAGTCTCAGAGAATATTACTATCGATGTTTCAGCTAAGTCTGATTTGTTAGTTGAATCAATAACTGTTAGGAAAAATGGCGCAGATATCTCAAATGGAAAACATGGAGATGTTGTAGAAATTATTGCCTATATCCGAAATGAAGGCAGAGGTACTGCTAACGGAATTGATGTTAGGTGTTACGTTAATGATATACTGATTGATACGAAAAGCATTGATACATTGCAACCAGGTTCGCTTGTTAATACAATATGCGATACCGCTCTTTCAGGTAATGATCAAGATAACACAATTAGAATTTTTGTAGATAGCACATTTTCAATTGAAGAATCTAATGAAGAGAATAACGAGAATCAAATTTCATTATTTATCAGTTCACCAGATAGTACCAATAATGAAAAATCAAAATTATTCATTAGTGAAACACTAATCATAGTTTCATCAATAGTTATTGTATTAATTGGTTTAGTCTTGTTACAATTAGCGCCAGGGAAGATAAAGAAACCTTATGATAAAAGAAAGTAATATTGTAAAAAGTACTCCTTTGGCTGATAATGTTACCAATTCGGGCAATAGTTATATCAAGTTCTACTCCGAATATGGAATACTGCACTGTCCTTGGGCAGTCCGGTGGTGTGTGTAATTATGATGAAACTTAAAGTTCGTTTGGAAACTGATGAATGGATTTACGAAGAACATGAAATGATATAATCATTCAATTCTGTTTAGACCAGTTCTGCGGGTAGATACCTGTGGGCATTAGTACGCTTTTCGCTATAGCAACATGTCCATTTTTCATTGACAAAAACTTATCAAAATTTACTAAGGTTTCAGCTATAGCCACCGCTTCGCCTTTCAAACTTTTAATTACAACAATAGAACCTGATTCAAACTCTGTGGAAGAGGATACAAGACCGGGTTTAGCTAATGGTGCGCCATGAGTCATGGCAGCGACTGCACCATCTTTTACAGTAATACTTGGTAATTTCCCTAAAATAGATTCAACCGGAGTTAGAAGTTTAATCAAGCCTCTCTCGTCGTTATGTTCTTTCCACAAAAATACTGCATCTTTTAATTGGTGCATATCACATGCCATTGTTTCGTCGAAAAGACTGGTTTTATCTCGATGAAGTTCCAACATTTCACAAGAAGTATCTAGAAGTAAACCCATATCTCTTGTTAATGTCCGGATGTAAGTTCCAGCAACACAAAATATTTCTAAAGCAGCAATTCTAGTAGACTGATCATAGTCTATTAAATTAAGTGATTTTATTATCCTTGTTCGAACCTGAACTTTGACAGCAGATTCTTTTGGAGGTACATTATAGATCTCGCCACTAAGACTAGTGAGAATTTCTTCTAATTCGTCTGATTGGACATCCCTACCAAAGCGAATAACAGAAATATACCTTTTATCACCCTTTAGGATAATATCGGTTAGGCGTGTCGCTCTACCACACAAGATTGTCAATAAACCGGTAGCCATCGGGTCCAAAGTCCCACCATGACCGATTTTCTTAATACCTAAAATATTACGAACCCATGCTGTCAACTGATGACTAGTTGGGCCTCGAGGTTTCCTTACTAGTAAAATACCAGAATTTAACAATTCATCAAGCGATCTATCTAAAGGTAAACTACCAAACTTATTATTGGTAGCAGATTTTTCATCAAAAATAATTTCACTCAAACTTTCACTTCCTGATTTTTGATCGGACAATTGATAATACTTCGTCTGCACCTATGCTATCAGCATCAATAATAAGGCTATAAGGACTCATGTCATCTAAATCAATATCATAAAGAATTTGATACCTTTTTTTATCGTCAATTTGTCTCTTTTGAGATAATATCAACTTTTCTTCATATACACCACCTTCCCGATTTTGTATTCTACGTGCACATTCTTCGGGACTAACATTTACCCAAACTCTAAGGCAATCTACCCCCATTAGATATGCCCACCAACCAGAAAGTCTACTTTCGATAATCTCTGCTCCATGAGGATTACCAATCTCATTTTTCAACATATTATCAAGAGATTTATCGACCTCTAGATCATTTTTACAAAGATCACTAAATTGACCTACTGTCAAACCTCTATTGTTTGCTTCATCACGAAAAATATCCCCGCCATTTATAGATAACCAAGAGTATTCATGTGCTAATCTCTCAACTAATGTAGAAGTCCCACTTCCTGGAGGACCACTGACTGTGATTTTAACCAAAATCTCACCGCCATTCAATTCGACAAACATTACAACGTAATTTTCCTCTAATGGTTCTTACAATATTATCTGATTCACAAGATGGACATAGGGTTCCTTTCTGAGGTGGTGCCACTTGTAGATTGCCACCACTACGCCTCTGAGACTCAGATAATTGATTACCAGTTTTTCTTGGGCCTGCTCTCTTCCTCTGAGATCTACGTGTCCTAGAGTCAGAACTTGATTTTGCTTTGTCATCTTCAAGTAGATGTAGTAAAGGCTCTGGAATCATATCACCAGCAAGTACCACTGGGTGAGTCCTGTAACGTAATAATTTCAAATGTCTATCCACTATCCTTCCTAAGGGGGCACTCATTGTGATATAAGTGGCAATCCATGCAGGAAAAATCCACATTATTCTATTTTCAAAACCCCACATAGGTTGCCAAGGTAAACTAACATAATCAACTCTAAAATCAATTACTGTATCAGCCATCCAACTAAAAATACCAATTATGAATATCATTGTGAACATCATAGGTTTCATCATAGCACCTTGCATAGCCATCTGTTCAGGCATCATTTCCATTTGCAATTTCTGCATCTTATCGATTTTGGCAGTATCTCGAGACATTCTTGCTTCGCGCATTTGCTGACTGATTTGCTTACTACGATGGCTGTGATGAGCTTGTTTCAAAGGATCCATGAAAAATGAACGTATTACTGTATTTACAATCATTATACTAGACCCAAGGATAAATACTGTTGGTACGAAAAATTGTTCTAATCCTAAAGTTCCGAAAAGGAATGGTTCAATCACAGTACCTGCACCATCTGAGAGAGAGTTTCTCATTCCTGGAAAAAACATTAATGCCATCATCATTAAGAGAAGGAAAAGCATAGGTAACATTGCTGAACCCATGCCAGCAGATTGGGCGTCACCATTGGGGCCAGCATCCACCATGACTCCTTGGCTTCATACACATTGAATGAATACTTCGGTTAGGTTACTTCTATTTTCAACATTGATTACTTGAAAGAATATCCACAAACTAGGCAGGTTGATGCTCCTTTCTCGGATTCAGACATACAGATAGGGCAAAGATTTTGATTTTCTGAAATCTCTCCAATATTATTCTCAGATGAAGAATCATTAGAATTAATTACTGATTCATCTTTAACTGATTTTTCAGAGGGATTATTATCTAAATCAACCACTTCTTTTACTGGTTTCGATATTGGAATTGAAATTAAATTTGGCTGTGATACTTTATCTGCCCATTCTGGGACATTAGGCTCATCATCTACCTCCTTTCCAAATGTTGCACCATGAAAATCTTGGGCATCAGATACCTTGTACTCAGATTCAGTATCTCCCTGAATTTCATATAATACTTCTATACGCTCATTAATCTCAATTCTACCAACCGCCCATGTGACTTTGTTCCCATCTCTTGATGATTCTTTGGTAAATGATGAGTCTTTTTCACCACTAACTGAAGATTTAACGGATGAATTTTCTATGGAAAAAGTCCCTGGAACTATGTCATGCAAAGCTAAGTCATCAAGGGCCGAATCAGAGGTATTATGGAACATAAGTAAAATTTCATAACGCCCCGCACCGCCACCAGGAAATACCTCTTTACCTGTACTAATCTTCCTTCTGCGGTGGACTACTCTGACCACAGGAGGTCTCTCGACTGTTCTAGTTGCAACCGGGCCAAATCGCTCCATACTGAAATCAGACCTTATAGGGGCAGCTAACAATTCATTTTTGGGAGATGGGTCGGGTGCGTGAAGAGGATACCTTATGATCAAAGTTTTCCCGGGCTTAAGACCTAATCTTGAAGATGTTCCTACTGTAATCCTCAAAGCATGCCCAGGATTATCAGGAGAGATAAGTTTCTCTTCAATTTGATTGCCATTAATCACCTCTATACGATATTGCTCATCACTCAAATCTAAACCTTCAATTTCTATATGTACCTTCTCAAGAGAGGGGGGCACGAATATACCCGGTATATCATCTATAATTCTCATTACATTAATTGTTGCTGAGCCAGTATTTTCTATCGTAATCGTTGCTTCTAAATCTGATGAAACATATGACTTAATTCTTGAGATATCAAATCTCTTTAAAATTTGTGCATCTAGAATGGATAAATTTTGTTCAGATATCTTTATTGAACCGGATGATTGGACTGATACTCGTGGTAAAATAGAGTACCTAACTTCTTGCGTGAAACTTGGTTGGTCATCTGATTCCACTCTCTTTTCCATAGACTCCCAACTCCCCTCAGGTGGGATATCTTGCCTTAAATCTGAAAGATCTAGTATTGGCGAATCACGACCTACTAACCTCACAGAAGCCCCTGAAAGCGACACTACGAATGAAGATTTATTTTCAAACACACATTTACAATGCCATACTCCCGGACGATCATCTTCTATCGCATTAACATAAGAAAACTGTCTTCCTGAACTTGAAACATCCTCAAAGCCAATTCTAGAAACTGTTGATTCTGCCTTATAGGTCACTTCCGAAGAACCCGCAGGAATTTTTTCGACAGAATTAATCAATACATTCGGCAGTATAGATAATTTCCTGTTTTCACCAACTGACATTCGACCAATTTCCCAAATTACCGAATTTTCTTCGATTGAATACTCAGGAGAACTTGGAATTTGAAAATTAGGTGAAAAATTACGTCTTAAGGTTACATCTGTTAATGAAACATTGGAAATATTTTCAAGTTCTATCATAATTAGAACTTCTTGAGGATTATCTGAAAGTACTAATGAAAGACTTGCTTCCTGTTCTCTTTCTGATTCGGTATCAATTATTTCTCTAACATTAATCATCCTAGGGCCATTTGAACTATACGGTATCGTAGTCACTTCTGTAGCTTCTAACTCTCTAACAGTGACTGTTTTACCGCCTAGATCTGTCGAGGCAGTATTGGATAATTCAACCTCAATATCCCATGCTCGATGTTTTTTACTTGGGTTTTTTATTATCAATTCTCCATCAATTGTTTGTTTAAGAGGGCTCCCGTCGGCATTAACTAAAGAGATTTCTTTCTCACTAAGTATTGCATTTAGTTTATCTCCTGGTATAGAATCAACTTCTGTCGAAGGACGTAAATGGTGTTGAGAAACTGAATCAGAATTTTCATCTTCATCACTTGATATTTCGTTGTCATTTGAAAAATTTTCATTTTCTGAAAGGTCAAATACCGCTAACTTATCGGATAATAATTTTTTCTCGGATTCAAGAGTTTTTGTTATAGAATCATTAGAAATAACTTTCGAGGTTTGGATTGTTTCTTGAACATCTAAACCAAGACTAGGTTGTATATCCAAACCGGGAGGAAGAGGAGGAGGCTGTATATCCAAACCAGGAGGAAGAGGAGGAGGCTGTATATCCAAACCAGGAGGAAGAGGAGGAGGCTGTATATCCAAACCAGGAGGAGGTTGTATATCCAA
>Ga0228615_1000127_pt1 | contig 41366 bp, 39 predicted proteins | sample 16DmetaG_FD_190530 | JGI IMG/M metagenome (GOLD analysis project Ga0228615, IMG submission 190530) | Seawater microbial communities from Monterey Bay, California, United States - 16D | ecosystem: Environmental > Aquatic > Marine > Coastal | place: USA: California | collected 2016-10-17
AGTCCAACCTAAACGTTTCAAACTGACCGGAGCCGCCATTTCAACCTGCCATTCGATGGACTGTCCATTCTCGTCCTCGACGAGAACAAAGAGAGCTGCGTGAGGGTTTCGAAAAACAAACTTAGTAACGACCCCGAAAATTTCAACTGGCTTGTCAGCGTCGTAGAAAGGGGTGGCTGAATGATGCGCGATCGTAAGATTTACCGAAATCATTAAAGAGGCTACTATGCCACAGCTTAGCAGCGATTTAGAAAGATTCTGAATCATTTTTTTTCCTTGAACTGAAGAAAACAACATTGGTTCTGAATTCCAGAAATTAACGTGGCTGGTCGCGTTTGTAAAGTTTCAAGTATGCTCGATCATCACCCTATCGGTACCGCAGCATGGTTGAGCTCAATTGAGATAGCTTTGTAATTCCCATAAGTTTCATGTCGCGTTCGATTTCGACTTTCATGTTGTTGAGTGCTTTTTCCACGCCAGGTTGACCTGCGGCGGCTAATGCATACAGGTACATTCGCCCTCCAGAACATGCTTTTGCCCCCGCTGCAATTGCTTTCAGTACGTGAGTGCCTCGGCGAATACCGCCATCACAAATAATATCAATTTGGTCACCTACCGCATCTGAGATTTCCGAAATTTGGTCAAACGGGGATCGTGAGCCATCAAGTTGGCGCCCCCCGTGATTCGAAACCATGATGGCATCAGCACCAATATCAACAGCCTTGCGTGCGTCATCGACGCTCATGATACCTTTTAAGCAAAAGGGTCCATTCCATTTTTCCCGAAGTTTCTCTGCGTCATTCCAATTCATCGATTGATCAAGCATGGATCCAAAATAGTCACCGATAGAAACTGCGACATTGGATCCTTGTTCCACATAATCTTTGAGCTCAGCAAGCTCAAATTTTTCTTTAAAAAAATAATTCATTGCCCATCTAGGGTGTGCGGCAAAACTTGCTAAGCTTCGTAAAGTCAGACGAGGGGGAGAAGTGAATCCTGTGAGTAGATCACGCTCTCGATTTCCTCCGGTAATAGTATCGACAGTCAGAGCGAGAGCATTGAACTTGGCCTCCTTTGCGCGTTCGACCATAGCATCATTAAGTCCTCGGTCTTTGTGGAAATAGAATTGGAATAGCTTGGGGGTGGATATCATCTCGCCGATTTCACGTAGCTTTACTGTCCCTAATGCCGAGACGCCAAACATCGTCCCAAATTTTTCTGCTGCTCTGGCAACAGCTCTCTCGCCATCATGGTGAAATAACCGTTGCAGGGCGGTAGGAGAGCAGAAGAGAGGCATGGCTAACTTTTGACCCATGATGGTCACGGACATATCGATTTCCTCTACACCCGCGAGAACGTTCGGGACGAGGTCACAGGAGTCATACGATGAGGTATTTCGTCGGTATGTGGTTTCGTCATCTGCAGCCCCATCAATATAATGGAAAATTGGTCCGGGTAATCGCTGTTTTGCAAGAAGCCTGAGGTCTTCAACATTATTACAGCGCGCAAGTGTTTTAAGCATTTTTGTCTCATTTTTCTCTAGGTTGTTGACCTATCATAGTAAAGATTCCAGTGTGCTCATAATGGTTTTTTGATAGGGTAACTTAGTAAGAGTTAAAAATGAGCAGGTTAAGAAAGTTTTGACTATCTCTGGGTGAGTTTTCGTCGGTCGGTGGTGGGCTTCATTCTGGACGGCTGAACTAAAGAAACTCACGTTTAAAAATTAGATTTCATAGACAAGAGAACTGATTAAATATGGTTCAACAGTACGCTCAGACTCTAAGCCGGCAATTTGCAAGGATCTTAACGGTGCTGCTGTGCCTAGGATTGATTCCTGTGGCGGCTGTCTTCACAGCGGCAATAAAGGCAAGAGGCGGTGACGGACCAAAGTACGTCTTTTCCGGTGGGCCGCTAAAGAGCGGTGAAATTCATCAGGGAGCTGAGCCGAGTTGGGAATTTGTGAAGGATGTCTCCACAATAGAGATGCAACTCGTGGAACCACCATTGTCTCGTCGAGTTTGGGTGGCAGAGTATGACGGTAAGCTTTACGTTTGGTCGGGGTATATGGGAACTACGGTCGGACGGTTATGGAAAAAATGGCCGGTTCAAGCTGAGCGTAACAGTTTAGCGGTTATACGAGTAGACGGTGTTCGTTATGAAAGACAGCTAAATAGGATAAATTCTGGCGAAATTCTTGATGGACTGAGTCAGAGCATCAGGGCTAAATATCCATCTCAGATGACTAGAAAGGCTGTTGAGGCTGGAGAGGTTTGGGTCTTTGAGTTGAGCGCACGGGATTGAATCTAAAAGAGAATGGTCATGAGAAATTTTTATAAAGTTGTTGTCGTCATGGTCGCGGTAACAATCCTGATTGTTTTGTACGTGCCGGGTGCAGATGATTACGTCGAGTTAACGTTTCAGCAATACCTAGGCCGAGCCGCAAGATAAAATACCTTTCGCTATGCTTTTTCGAAATTATTGATTAGAGAGCAATGTCTTGACAACCTTTTGAGAGACATTTAATGCCTTGTCAGCTTAGATTCGTTATACTGAAGTCTATCCCGTTGAAAGGAAAAATTATGTCTAAGCAAATTCAAGTTACCTACGAGCTGAAGGTGCTCGATGGGAAGGCCGAGGAACTGCGAAGGATAGCCAAAGAGATGGTTGCGTTTAATAGGCAAGGCGAGCCGGGGACTATCGTTTACAATGTATACATGAATGAAGAAGAGACTAAGTTTACTTTTTTAGAAACCTTCGCAGAATCAGATTCTGGTCTTTTTCATGCAGATAGGTTTGCGAAAGGCAGTTTCATTTCGCAGATTTTGGAGAGAACAGACGGGGGGAGATTGTGTTTGTATGGCGATGTCTCCAAAGAATTTAGGTCTTGGGGCGTTGAAGCTGGATTTGAGATAGAATACTTCGATTACATTGACGGGTACGTCCGTTGAAGTATGGGATTGTGTTTCGGTCGCCGTCCGTCAAATAAATCAAAAAGAGAGATCAAATAAATGGAAGACAAAGAAAGTTCAACTGGTGCATCAATTTTTCTTTATACAGCCGTGATAGGGATCGCTGTGGTAGTCAGTATTGTGGCGAGCTGGTTGCTATAAATATATCTTTACCTCCGTTGCTCTACTCCGAAAAGCATAGAACTCGGCCTGCTTAAATTCAAAGTGAGATGGCCTTTATAGTTTGCGATGCTGATGTAGCGATCGATAAAATGCGCTCTATTATCTGAATAGGGTCCAATATGTGACAAGTAAGACTCCTTTCTACGCCGAAAACGCAGTATAGGCTACGCCTCTGTATTACAGTTACTCTGCCGAGGTCTGCGTGTAGTCACCCATCTGGCTTTATCATGCATATCGTGTTTGTTGTTTTTTTAGTTATCTCCTCTCAGGTACGCGGCATGTCTTGTTCGGCGCGCATAGGCGTCACAGGTGAGGCAGAGACTACAACTTAATGGCAATTTCTACTCCATTCTTTTCTTTTAAAAAAAGATTCTTCAGTCAAGCATTTGGTGTTAATTTCGCTGAATTGTTATTGGTTATTGTTTGTATGCGGAAGATGATCTTGTTTTCCTTGCGTCTAAGCCAAGATCTATAGAGGGGTGTTGATTTATGATGGACGAAAAGTTTCTTCCAGATAAAGAGCTTTTAGTTAAGGCGGTGTCTTTGCTATGTGAAGAAATTCCAGCGGGCCGCGCCGACCGAGTGTCATCAAATTTTCCCGTTGATGGGATGGATTCAAGCGAGGTCATTGATCTATTGGCCCCCCAGATTCTTGCTGACGCTGCAAAGCTTGGTGCGCCGACATCGATAGCGCATATGGACCCCCCCACCCCGACAATTGCCTGGGCCGTTTCTTTGTGGAATGCTGCGCTCAATCAGAATTTGCTTCATCCGGCTACTGCGCCATTTGCTCTCGAGGCTGAGAAAACAGTAATAAAGTGGTTGGCACCATTGTTTGGAATGACGGGAGGACATATGACTTCCGGTTCGACTGTCGCAAATTTGACCGCATTGTGGGCTGCCCGCGAGCAAGCAAATGTCGAACAAATTGTGATGTCAGATAAAGCTCATTTATCGCTTGAGAAAGCGGCAAATATACTTGGCTTGCCCGTTTTAAAAATCGGTACAGGCTCAGACGGCAAGCTTCTTGTTAATAAATTGCCTGATGATTTATCTCGGTCCGTGCTGGTTTTAAACGCGGGAACGACGAGCACTGGTATGATTGACCCGCTGGAAGCAATCGGAATTGCCAAATGGACGCACGTCGATGGGGCTTGGGCTGCGCCAATGATTTTTACGAAATATGCCGAGCGATTGAAAGGCATCGAGCTTGCTGATTCAATTTCAATCTCGGCTCACAAGTGGCTTTTCCAGCCAAAGGATTCGGCTATGGTATTGTTTCGTGATAATGAAAGTGCCTCAAATTCGATAAGTTTTGGTGCGGACTATTTAAACGAGCCTAATATTGGTGTGCTTGGCTCGCGCGGAGCGAAGGGAGTGCTTCTCCTTGCGACGATACTTTCTTTTGGAAAACGAGGTTTGGCCCAAAGGATAGAGGGCTGTGTTAGAAATTCAGAAATCTTGTCACATTTTGTGGCGAATGATATGCGCCTTAATCTGTTTGCTAATCCTGAGACGGCTGTTGTGGTGTGGCGGCCCTCGGAGCCCGATTATTTTGATCTGGTCCTCAATGGCTTACCAGAGGGCAGCGTCTCTACAACTCGATTAGATGGGGATTTGTGGTTTAGAAACGTCTTTGCTAATCCAAACGCAGATGTCGAAACTTATCTTGCTAGATTGGAAGAAATTTTGAAAAAATCATCAACGTTATGAATTAACTAAGTTCTATTGATGAGATGTCAAATAATGGTATCTTGTAAGATATTGTCAAAAATTTTCTGCTGACATAAGTTTTAAGTCTCTGTTTTTCTTAGGAGTTGCGAGTTGCGATATCTGATTCAGTTGCTTTGTTTAACGTCGGCAACTTTGGCATACGGTGACACCATCAGCAAGTTCGCCGGGACGTGGTTGTTAGATGGCCCTGGTACCGAAAGTGCAATAAAGCTTACTGATGAGGGTCAGCGTTTGAGGGATAGTTATGATCTTCTAGTCGATGATCCAAGTTTGAAATGTGTTCCAGCGAGTTCTTCTCGAGTATGGGCGAACCCGAATTCTCCAATAAAAATTGAGGTTAGCGCAGAATCTATTCAAATCACTTACGAGCTTTTCGATCTTAGACGAGCGATTCCCTTTGGGTCCGGCGAAGACCTCACTGATACACCAAGCACAAGCAATCTCAAGGGGGTTTACTTTAGCGAAATGGGCTCCTCATTTGCGCGGTATGAAGAGTCGCAGATTTTCATTGAGTCGCGAAAACACGCTTCGGGTTACATCAGGACGTCGAGGGGAATACCGCAATCATCATCGACGATAGCTTACGAGTTGTTGACAGTTGATAACGATACTTTGCACATCACGCATACGTATGAAGACGAGTTGATTTTTAAAGAACCTTTGGTCTTAACATACTCATTGCGGCGGGCTGACGAGTTATCGATAAATCCTTACGATTGCGTCGATTCAGATTATGATTGGTTTGAACAATTGAATTCGAAATAACGAGGTTTAAAATGCTGCGAAAGCTAGTTTTGAGTTTGGTCGTCTTCCTTCCATATTTTGGTTTTGCACACCACTCGACTAACGCGAATTTTACGCAAGAGATCATTTCTGTCGAGGGGCTGATCGAGAGAGTGCGTTATCAAAATCCTCACACTTCTATACTTATCAAAACAGATCAGGCTGGCGATGATGGGGCTTTTTGGTTGGTTGAATCGGGTGCAAAAACAACCTTGGATAGGGCTGGGGTATCAATGGAGAAGCTAAAGATTGGATCCCGTGTCATCGCTGAGGGGCGCAAAGGTAGACGCCAAAACACGATGTACCTCAGAAAAATTGTTTTTGCTGATGGCTCAGAATTTGTCCCGCAGCCCGAATTGAATTAGATAAGTTTTAAAGGAGTGAAGGAGTGAGAATAGAGAAATTATTGTTGTTAGTTATATGTTTTTGGACAATGCTTTTAGCCATTGCTCCTGTGTTGGGATTTAATTTTTATTTTCCTTTTGTAGTCCCAGATGTTCTTGATTCGGCTCAACAAATAGAGCGCCTTTTGATTCTAAGGTCGGCTTCTTTTATGACCAGCGCATATTTCACATTACGGTATTTTTTAAACAGGAAGCCGTTGTCATCAGTAAGTCCGATTTTGGTTTTGAGTAATTTTATGATTTTTTTTGGGGTGATTTCTAATCTTCAGAATGACGTCTCTATCTTTGAAGATCCTTCAAAGTCGAATTGGGTTGTGCTCCTTGTTTTGGTGATCTTTTCATACGGGCTATTCAGGATCCATACGAAAGACACGAAGAAAATTTTTGATAAGGATTGGTAGGGGGGGGAAGCTATTAATATTATAAGGGAGTTTAAAAAATCCAGACGAGGCGGATGTCGCTTTGCTACATGGTTTTTTCTGGTGATTGGTATGTCCTTGGTATCTGCCCAAGAGAGTGTTTTATTTATTGGGAACAGTTTTACGTATGGGTTCGGTTCCCCAGTGAAATACTATCGTACGGATACGGTAACGGACCTAAATAACGAGGGTATTGGGGGTGTACCTGCACTTGTTAAATCTTTTTCTGATCAGGCGGGTCTAGATTTTAAGATCTATCTTGAAACTCGTGGCGGAAGCGGCATGGATTTCCATCTTGAAAACAAGCTGGGAGTCATTGGAAGGAGGCCGTGGGACAAAGTTGTAATGCACGGGTACAGCACTCTCAATCGTCTGGATCCTGGAAACTCTGATTTGCTTGTGGAAACAATGAAAGACATGGCCGACTTTTTAAGGGGATTAAATACGAAGGTGGAAATCTTTCTAACAGCCACTTGGTCCCGTGCGGACCTCGTTTATGTGCCGAATAAACCCTGGACTGGTGAATCGATTGAAAAAATGGCTATGGATGTTCGCAAAGGTTACGACGTTGCGGCGGAGCTTGCGAGGGCATCTGTAAATCCGGTGGGCGAGGCGTGGAACAAAGCAATGGAGTCTGGTCTCGCCGACAAAAATCCCTATGATGGAATCGCTTTAGATAAAATTGACCTCTGGACTTACGATCACTATCACGCCAGTACCTTTGGTTACTATCTAGAGGCATTAGTTGTATTTGGAAATTTATCAGGCCTTGATCCAAGATCTTTGGGTGAGAATGAGTGTTCGGGGTTCGAGCTAGGTCTGTCCCGTGCTCAGGTAAGAGGTTTACAAGATGCAGCTTATCGCCAGCTCGCCTTAGAATCGCGAGTGAAACCAGCACCGCTCGTTTTACCGCAGCCGGTTGGTCCAGAGAGATGTGGAGAAGGACTTTAAAACAAAACAATGGAGGATGTTATGAGAAAACTATTTTTAGTGAAGATTCTTTTTGTCACGAACATTATCGTGCTTTCGAGTAATAGTATTGCCGATGATGGTGCGTCGATCATTCCGGTTAGAGAAATTAACGAGGTCCTGTTGAAGGGACTCGATAACATCGCAGAGGGACGTTCGGTAAGCGACATCGTCGTCCGACACCTTAACGTTGGTGAGGAAAACTTTGGCGTTTCAGTGGTCCAGCGTGACCAGGTTGAAGTGAGGGACGAAATACTAGGTATCTCTCACCCGGATCTCGACGAAATCTATTACATAGTAGCCGGCACTGGGACAATGATGACTGGTGGAGACCTCACCGATAGACAATCAAGTGTGAGTGCATTGCTAGGCCCAATTGACAGAGGAATGATTGAAGGTGGAACGCTGCAATATGTTGAGCCCGGCGATATAGCGATAATTCCTAAGGGGATGCCCCATGGCTGGCTGAAAATAGACACTGAGAGCATTAGTTATATTATATTTAGAGCGGATCCTAATAAGGTCATGAATGAAGTTGAGAGGTAGGGGTATGGTGCGATCAATGTCCCGTCGTGAACTAATGTTGTTGGGTATTACTGCATCGTTTGGAGCGATTGCAGGAAGGGTAACATCAGCTCAGCCGGCGTTATCTCAAAACCAAACAGGCGAATCTTTGAAAGCGCTGACCTTTGATATTTTTGGGACGGTGGTGGATTGGCGCGGCTCGATAATTCGCGAAGGAGAGCTGTTGTCTGAAACGTATAGTTTTTCTGTAAATTGGGGTGAGTTCGCTGATCAGTGGCGAGGAGGTTACGGCCCGCTCATAAGTAAAGTAAGAACAGGTGAGTTGCCGTGGACAAATATTGATGATATCCATCGAATGAGACTCGATGAGTTAATTCGAGAGTTTGGGCTAACTGGATTAAGTGAAATTGAAAAAGAGAATTTCAACAAGGCCTGGCATCGTCTGACTCCCTGGCCTGATGCGGTCGGAGGGTTAAGTCGCCTAAAGGAAAAGTTCATCATTTCTACTTTGTCTAATGGGAATATCTCGCTTTTAACGAATATGGCGAAAAACGCGGGACTCCCCTGGGATGTAGTTCTGTCGGCGGAACTCGCTAAGAGATATAAGCCAGATCCTGAGGCTTATCTCACCGCTGTTGATCTGCTTGGTTTGGAGCCAGAGCAAGTTATGATGGTTGCAACTCACCCAAGTGATTTGCGGGCCGCTGCACGAGTTGGACTCAGAACGGCTTACGTAATTCGGCCGCTAGAGCGCGGCCCAAACCCAAGCGTTGATACAAACGTTGCTGGGGAGTTCGACTATACGGCTTCCGATTTTTTCGATCTTGCGGTTCAATTAGGCGTCTAGAGTTGGTTTCATATACTTTCGTTGTTACTTATTTGAAGGATTTAAAACAAAAAGATGACGTTTAATCTATTGCTCATATCCGTTCTTTTGCTCAATGTTATAGCGATTGCGGTTTTTTTATTTTCTCGAAAATCTGCTAATAATTCGAATGCTATTGAAAGTCTGATTCGAGACGAGTTTCAGAGGAATAGACAAGAGGCACAAGAGTTGGCTAGGGGTAGTCGTGAGGAATTATCCAAGTCATTAGCTAATTTTGAAGAAAAGATATCATCGCTTTCACTAAGCCTGAACAACGTGCTCCGCGAAAAATTTCAGGACTACGCAGAGCAGTTGTCGCAAGCGAACCAACAAAATTCAGATAAGATTGGCTCTGTCGAAAAAGTGATCACAACTAACTTGGTCTCGATTAGAGAGGACAACAGTAAGCAGCTAGATAAGATGAGGGAGACCGTTGATGAAAAGCTTCAGAAGACAATAAATAGTCGTCTTTCTCAATCTTTCGAAACCGTTGGCGCACAGTTAAAAGCGGTGCAGGAAGGTCTTGGTGAAATGAAACATCTTGCTTCAGATGTTGGGGGGCTAAAAAAAGTCCTGAGTAATGTAAAATTGCGCGGGGGTCTAGGAGAAGTCCAATTAGAAATGTTATTAGAGCAGGTTCTCGCACCTGATCAATACGAGAAGAATGTAAAGACAAAGAAAGGAAGTAACGATCCAGTAGAATTTGCGATTAAGCTTCCAGGTAAAGATGATATCGCTAGCAATGTGTTTCTACCTATCGATGCAAAATTTCCAAAAGATATGTATGAATATCTCGTTGACGCGCATGAGGCAGGAAACGTAAAAGAAATTGATCTGGCGCGCAAAAATTTACTAGGCTCTGTAAAGAAGATGGCAAAAGATATTTCTGATAAATATATTGATCCGCCACACACAACAGACTTTGGAATTATGTTTTTACCATTCGAGGGAATCTATGCCGAAGTCGTCAGAGATTCAATTATGTTAGACGACCTTCAGCGTAACTATAAGATAATCGTTGCGGGACCAACGACCTTAGCGGCAATTTTAAATAGCCTGCAGATGGGGTTCAGGACTTTGGCGATCGAGAAAAGAAGCTCTGAAGTTTGGCAGGTTTTGGGTGAGGTCAAACAAGAATTTTCTAAGTTCGGTGAGTTAATGGATAAAGCAAAAAAGAATATCGAAACTGGCCTGGGGCAACTAGATCAAGGTATTGGAACGAGGTCGCGAGCTATTGAGAGAAGACTGAAGACTGTGGAGACGCTAAGCGCTAAAGGCCACACTAACAATGCTGCACGTATCGATGAGCCAGGCACAGGTTCCAATGTTGATCCGATTGATTAGTTGACTTTCTTAAGCCCAGTTTTAAATCTTTTATAGTTCTGAACGTAGTGATGTGCTGATGCAATTAATTTTTTTTGCATCTCTAGATCAAGATCACCTTTAATCTTTCCTGGAGAACCCATCACAACTGACCCATCTGGGATTTGCATTCCTTCAGTTATTAGTGCATTGGCGCCTATCAGGCACCCTTTTCCAATTTGGGCGCCGTTAAGCACGATAGCGTGTATCCCAATTAAACTGCCGGCACCAATGGTGCAGCCGTGAAGCATTGCGTGGTGTCCAACAGTCACGTCACTGTCAATTAATAGCGGATATCCTTCGTCTGTGTGCAGTACCGCACAATCTTGGACATTGCTCCGCTTGCCGATAGTAATCAGTTCTGTGTCGCCTCGCACGACAGCGCCGAACCAGACACTGGCATCCTGATCCAGTAGCACATTGCCAATAACAGTTGCGCCGTTCGCAACATAAAAATCATCGCTGTGTGTTCTCGGAGTTAAATTGTCTAGAGAATATAACATTCGATATCCTTATACCTAAATCAGAGTCGAGAGGGTATCTTAAGTGTTTGCGATAATCGATCTATTTTAATAGGTAATTATTCTTAGCTTACGTTTGGAACTTGAGTGGCGGCTACTAAAAAATTTGTTACGATAATGCAGTGTGGGAAGTAAGTCCTTCTTCCCGCAGGGCCGCCGGTTCTAAGAAAATGGTATTTTTTTGTACGAGGGGATATGCTGATGCTTGACTTCAAGAATGATATTTCTGGAAATAAGAGAGCCTCTCTATGAATACTATAAACATCGGCGCTACACCGTCGAGATTGGGTAGAAAATTTTTTCTAGTTTTATTAGTGGTTGTTACGTTCCCTTACAGCGTTTTTCACTCAGAAGCTCAAGGGCTTTCAGGAACCGAAAATGGCGAGTGGCGCTATTTGGGAGGCGATGCGGGAAATACTCGGTACTCGCCTCTTGATCAGATAAATGCAAGTAATTTTTCTCAGCTCGAACAGGCTTGGCGCTGGCGTAGTGATAATTTCGGGCCCAACTTAGATTATTTTTCCCGTTCGACGCCTGTATACGTTGATGGGATGTTATATACGGTAGCAACTCCGCGGCGACAAGTAATCGCGATGGATCCGGGGACCGGCGAAAATCTTTGGACATTCCGTGAGCCTGATACTATTCGACACCAACGGTCACCCAGACAGGCCTATGGTAAGGGGGTGGCGTATGCAGAAATAGATGGGCGGGGAGTGATTTATATTACGACGCCTGGGTTTTTCTTGTGGGCGTTAGACGCTAAGACTGGGAGGCCCTTAGAGAACTGGGGCAAACCGATTCCTCTCAATGGATTCGCTGATTCTGGAGCAATAGATTTAATTCCTGAGCTCGTTAAAGACTGGGGGCCTTGGCAAGATTATCTCGTTGCGGGGGGGCGTTATGATCCAGATTACGGAATTCCAAGAGAGCTGGGGATGGTTACTGCGTCTGCGCCGCCGATTGTTGTGAACGGCGTTGTTGTGGTTCTGGTTGGTCATCAGCCGAGTTATGGGCAGACACGCATTGAAAATGTTCCTGGGGATATCATGGGCTTTGATGCTGCCACGGGCGAGTTCCTTTGGAAGTTCCATTCAATCCCTAGACCAGGCGAGGTCGGTCATGAGACCTGGGAAAACGATGCTTGGCGTTGGTCGGGGGATATTTCGACGTGGGCGCCCGCGTCTGCAGACCCTGAGTTGGGATTGGTTTACATGGTCACTAATGCCTCAACGGTGCAGAGTTATGCCGGCCACCGGCCCGGGTACAACTTGTTCGGTGGAAGTGTGTTGGCATTGGACGTAAATACAGGTGAGCGCAAGTGGCACTATCAAATCCATCGGAGTGATCAATGGAATTATGACTTGCCGACTCCCCCGATCCTCATGGACCTTGTAGTTGATGGTCAAGAAATTCCTGCGCTCATACAAAACACTAAACAAGGCCTGATTTTTGCTTTCAACCGAGAAACAGGTGAGCCCATTTGGCCAATAGAGGACAGACCGGTATTCCAAACTGAAGTTCCTGGAAACTATACTGCCCCGACCCAGCCATTTCCCACATGGCCCGAGCCGGTTGACCTTATCGCCAACGAAGGTTTAACCGAGCGGTTTATAATTGACTATACGCCAGAGTTAAAAGAACAAGCCACGATGATATTAAACGGATACCGCGTGGGTGGTCTTTATGTACCAGCGTTACCGTTAGATCATGGTAATGACTTTGTGAATAATGTTGGATGTATTGGGGCTGGAAATGTGATTCCACACCAGCCTGTCGGTGATCCAAGTACTGGGATGATGTTCGCGTCTCACGCGAGAAACTGTTTTGCGCCGGGATTTATGAGGCCAACTAACGGGATTGATCGGGATAATCCTAATTATCCGGAACCCGGTGCAGGTGGAGCAACGCCAAATAGTACACCCACCACCGGGAAGACCGTCGCGGCTTGGCTCCCCGGCGGCGGCGGAGGTGGATTGCCTACAATTGATGGATTGCGGCTCTTTAAGCCCATGGATAATCAGCTTACTGCTTATCAAATGAATAGTGGAAATAAAGATTGGACCTTGCCAGTCGGGCCAACACCCGATGCTATTAAAAACCATCCGTTACTAGAGGATGTTGAGGTGCCTGAGAGTGGGGGCGTTGGTTGGTCGATTCAGATGGTGACTGGAGAGCTTTTGATACAAACGCGAGCGCTCAGTGAGGGAATGGTACAGTTCGTACCCGACGCGCCCTTAACGTTAAACGCGCGAGATAAATATACGGGTGAAGTTTTAGGTAGTGTCCCATTGCCGGCTCCAGGGCAGTATGGAATGATGACATACTTGCATGAGGGATCGCAGTATATTGTAGTACAGATCGGTAGTTCGCGGACAGATGATCCAGCCGGTCTCGTGGCATATAGGTTGCCATGATTATGCAGAAACCATTCTTCGCTTGTATGTTATTTCTTTCAGTTTCGGTTGAGGCGGCTACATATTCGTGTGAGGCAACTAGAGAATCCTACTTAGACCCTGATCATGTCTTTGCAGGGGAAGGCGTAAGCCGTTTTTATTTTGTTGACGAGGAGCTGGGGTTTAGGCCGGGAACCTCAAATGATTTTATTGGTGAGTGCTATATGAAATCCCCAACGCTCCTATACTGTAGTCGCACTAATGGGTTTTTTCTGACAAGGATAATAGTAAACACAAGATCAAATGAGTTTATTTACATATTTGAGGATCAGGTAAAGTCTGCAATTTTTAGTGATTCAGGGGCTTGTTCCAATAGTTAGTAGGTTTTATTTTTAGAACGTCCGGTCAAGACGCATAAATTTTCGTGGAGGAAAACCCGTACGGAAACGAAACCCTAAACTCATGCGATAGATGTTTTTGACGCGCTCTAGCTCATTGCCTGATAGAGGCACGGCAGTATACGCTTGAAAGTCATTACTCATTTTTACTTCGATGTCAGGGCGCTCCAAGGCCTGATAGTACCAGGCTCTCGGCCAATGCTGTGCCGCGATGTAATTGTTCCCATCAATTTTTGTCAGACGCACCACCCTTTCGTGACGTTCTCCTTTATCGTTGAACGTCGCTATTGCGATGCTCGAGCCACCGGCCGGCTGGAGGTAGCCTAGTCTTGCCTCAAAGTAGGCTACCATCGCAATATATCCAACGAGTATTAAAAGTATGGATAAAAAGGCCGTTTTTTTAATTTTTGGGTTTACCATAGATTTATGATATCTGTTGTTCTCGGTAAGTAAAGAAAAAAAGTACGAGCGGACACAGAATGGACGTTCTCTTAGCAGGCCAAATAAAGTCCCTCGGGTACCAAAGTTAACTTTGCATTGCAAGATTGATGCGTGTTCAGGATAAGCAGTTTTTATTATGTTGTATAATTACCTTAGGGCAAGGCCAGATTTTTGGGGCTGTCGGGTAAGCCTGCCCTCGCAAAATTATGGCTTATATACACATTTTCGAATTGGGGCAGATCTCCTTTAATGAACGAAAAATTCCCATTGAAATCCTTTCCTTCTTTCCTGAACAGTAAAATATTAAGATTGCTCGTCTTTGTATTGGCCTCGACTTTCTTTTCGAGCTGTGAGGAAAACCCGCTCGGTCGAGAGCCAGGAAATCATTTACAGGTGCAGAAGACAGAGCTCGCTTCAAACGTAAGTTTAGTATATCGCAGGCATGACTATATGAATTATTGGATTGATAAAGATGGAGATTGTCGGAACCTTCGGCACGAAATGCTTGAACGTCAGAGCCTTGAGGAAGTGAAGTTTAAAACTACCAAAAATTGTAGTGTTGAGAGGGGGCTCTGGGTTGATCCTTACACAAATAAATCAGTAAAACTTGCAAGTGACCTAGACGTGGATCATGTTATCCCATTGGCTTACGCCCACCAGAGTGGAGGCTCAGTATGGTCAGGGTTAGAAAAAAGGCAATTTGCAATGGACGAGGATAATTTATTGCTCGTCGATGATGCAGAAAACAGTCGAAAGGGAGCCAAGGGCCCATCCCAGTACCTTCCTGTAAAAGGCTTTCATTGTGAATACGCTCGCATATGGCAAGCTGTGTCAGAGAAATATAATCTCAGTCTGCTTGCTGCCGATCAATTGACTTTGACTTCCGTCTTAAATCGATGTTTTATGTAACAGATGAAAATCTTAATGACTATAATTTGTCTTTTTTTTACCGCTGCTGTAAGTGCGGACCGCATCGATTTTGGCCGAGGTGATGTGCCTGTCACCGTTCCTGAAAATTACAGCGACGGTAACCCTGCTCCCCTGGTTATTCTACTTCATGGGTATGGAAGCAATGGACCGCAGCAAGATTTTTATCTTGGGTTGAGCAAAATTTCGGATCGCTACGGGTTCCTTCTAGTTGCTCCGACGGGGACCCTTGAAGACCGAGGAGAGGGTTCGGCGCGTCGCCCTAGGACGTTCTGGTACACGACTGGTGCATGTTGTGATTTTTTTAATACCCAGATCGATGATAACGCGTACATCGTCGGTATTATCGAAAGTATGAAATCGAACTATAACGTAGATGACAGGAAAGTTTTTTTGGTTGGCCACTCAAATGGAGGTTTTCTTTCCTATCAGGTTGCCTATAAAAACCCAGGTCTCGTTGCTGCTATAGCGAGTTTGGCTGGCGCTAGTCACTTCGAGACTAGGCTAGCACCTGAGGACACCGTCCATGTTCTGCAGATACATGGCACCCTGGATTCGACCATCAAGTATGAGGGTGGAGATATTGGTGGGGTCAATTATCCTGGTGCAATGGAGAGCGTGATCCAGTGGGCTAAATACAACGGCTGTCTAATCGAGCCTGACGAGGATGAGGCCCGAGACCTTGACTCTTCTCTTGAAGGATATGAAACAATCGTTTCGACCTTTTCTGCAGGGTGTCGCAGTGGAGGATCGAGTGAATTGTGGACCATCGCAGATGGCTCTCATATACCTCGGGTCAGTGAATCATTTGGCTCTCAAGTTATTGAGTGGCTCTACGCCCACTCAATGCCCTGAATTATCAGTTCATCTTCTGCGCGTTCCGATGAAGGTTGTGAAAAGAGGTAAAGATGAGTATCCCAAGAACTTTAATTTTCGCTTACCTTCCGCTGGCTGTTGGAATTTCCGCGATTAGTCTGTTTGTTTGGTCGTCTGTTTGTCCTTGCGATCGCTCCCCCGGATTTTTGTTGCTTGGAGAATCAGTGACTGAGCCAGTTGAAGACTGGAGCTTTGCAAATAACACTCCCCTCTGTCAGCTCCAAGTTTGGGCTGGATTGAGACCTCATTCTATTAATCTCAATTGTATGGCTACGGATGAGGGCGAGCTTTTTTTGAGTTGTAGCGTTTGTGCCAGTAAGTATTGGGCGCAACATGTCGGAGAGTCTGAATCAGGCGTTTTAAAACTCGGAGACAGGGTGTATCCGGTATCGGTCAATAGAGAGGAAATAAGCGAGCGTTTGGACAAGGCTTGGCGAGCCCGTGTCTTGAAATTACAGACACATGGAGGGGGTCCATATAATCCAGTTCCCGCCTTAGATGCTGAGCGGCCGGATCACTGGTGGAGCTTTCATGTGATATCACGAGTTGTCTCCTAATTTGTTGCGAGTAAAAGTAAAACTTTTTTGTTTGCGTTAATTCTGAATTGGAGAGTTATTTTTCTTACCATAATGGTTAGAATGTTTTGGTTTATATAAAAATAAAAAAGCATAGGAAAATAAAAATGAAAAAAATAAGTCTCTTACTGTGCGCTGTAGTAATAAGGTCAGTTTTTTTTGCGGGGTCTGTTTACGCTCAGGCGTACTCAAATCCGTATGCAACGGTTTCTCCCTGGGCTGAACTTCCGGATGGACGTATTTTTGGAGCTGTCGGCGATACCGACGTTGATCCTGATGGGATCCACATATGGGCGGTGATTCGATGTGACGCAACATCTCGAGATCGTTTTGGAGATGAGTGTTTAGATTCCGACCTAGATTCAATCTTAAAATTCAATCAGTCTGGACAGGTGGTTGAAAGTTTCGGCAGTGGGATGTTTATTTGGCCGCACGGAATTGATGTTGATCCAGATGGCAATGTTTGGGTGACGGACGCCGTGAACAACTCGAGGATTCCGGCGGGAGATACTCGCGGGCACCTTGTTGTGAAATTTTCCCCTAGCGGAGAAGTCTTGATGACTCTTGGGACTCCGGGTCAGGAGGGCGGCGGAGCAAATCATTTTACATCACCAGCGGATGTCGTTGTTGGGGATGATGGCAATGTGTTTGTTGCCGATGGACACTATGAGGATGGTAACAGTCGGGTTGTAAAGTTTGATGCTGCTGGAAACTACTTAAAGGAGTGGGGTAAGACAGGATATGGCCCTGGAGAGTTTCGTGTCTTGCATACTATAGCCATTGACAAACGCGGTAGACTATTTGTCGGTGACAGGTCGAACAATCGCTTGCAGCTTTTTGATCAAGAGGGCAACTACCTTGCGATGTGGACACAGTACGGTCGGCCAAGCGGAATTTTTTTTGACGAGCACGATCAAATTTATGTTGCTGATTCTGAGTCAGACGACATACAAAATCCTGGGTGGGAGATGGGTATTCGTATTGGCGATGCTGAGAAGGGTTGGGTGAACCACTTCATACAATTACCACAAGGTGATCCGCGGAATACTATTGGTAACGGTGCAGAATTTGTCTCGGTCGATGCGGCCGGCAACATATACGGCGGAGAGCCCAGCACGAGAAAACTTCAGAAATACGTTAGAGTTAGGCGCTAGACATTGGTAATGTAAAGGCTGCATCAGGCAGTGTGCTTTTTTCAATGAATTAGCAAGCTAATCGAATTATCGCTGAAAAGAAGAGTAAATAATCATGCTAGTGCAACAGATTCCAGTTCGTAATGCATTACGGAACTATATGTATCTTCTGGCTTGTGAGAATACCCGTCAAGCCATAGCGATTGACCCGCTGGATCACAAGCTATGTTTAAAAACGGCAGCTGATTTAGGCTGGGAAATCAAACTTGTTGCGAATACTCATCACCATCATGACCACATCGGTGGAAATGGCCCTGTGATCGAGGCGACAGGGGCCAGGCTTGTAGCTCATGCTCAAGCAACTGATGCGATACCGAACGTCGATCAGGGGTTGAATGCCGGCGAAAATCTTGATTGTGGGGATTTAAGTTTAAGAGTGATGGATACGCCAGGTCATACCATGAGTCACATCTGTCTTTATTTTGAGGGTTCTGATGATGCTGACCCTGCACTTTTTTGTGGGGATACCTTATTTAATGCGGGTGTCGGTCGATGCGATATTGGCGGTGCGCCAAAAATAATGTTTCAAACCTTTCAAGAGCAGTTTTTTCCTTTGGGGGATTCCGTTCGCGTTTTCCCTGGGCATGATTATATTGAGAATAATCTTGGATTTACACTCGATCGTGAGGCGGGCAATAAAGCGGCATTTGAGTTGAAGGAAAAATTTACTCGAGGGCTTAACGCGGAGAGCTTTGTCAGTACTATCGGACTCGAGCGAGAGATAAATGTTTTTTTTAGACTCGATCAAGATGAGGTGCGCAGGGGGGTTGCCTCGAGTTTGAATCTTAATTTCAGGGATTTAGATTCTGAAAAAACTTTCATTGGTTTGCGACGTTTGCGAGACAGTTGGTAGCGTAAAGGGAAAGATCGCCGCGAATTTCTCCAAAAAACGATATAAATAACTAGGCTGGGCTTGATGCGAAAAAAAATTGATTATTATTTGTCTTTAGTGTCGCCGTGGTCTTATTTAGGGCATCGGCGATTTTTGGAGATCGCTGAAGACAAAACGATACCAATATTTATATATCCAATAGATTTTTCAATTGTTTTTCCAAGTACTGGGGGGGTGCCCTTGCCCCAACGCTCGCAGCAAAGGCAAGATTATCGCATGCAAGAGTTACGACGCTGGAGAGAATTCCTTTCGCTTCCTTTAACACTTAAACCGAAATTTTTCCCTGTGAATGATGAACTTGCAGCGACTATGGTTATAGCTTTGCGGGAACACGACATGGGGAAAGCATTGAAATTTGCAGGGGCGTGTCTTTCTGCTGTTTGGGTGGATGACAGGGACATTAGCGATCGGGCAACATTATTGGAAATTGCAAAAGAGCAAAGCATCGATGGCAACAGCTTGCTGACGAGGTTTGAGGAAATGAGGTCGATAAGGAGGCTTGATAGCGAGAACGCGATACGAAGCGGCATCTTCGGAGCACCCACTTACGTTACAGATGGAGAAGTGTTTTGGGGTCAAGACAGACTAGAGCTTTTAAAATATAAATTGCGAAAATAAAGAGTAGGATTTACCTCTTTCGCCTCAAAATTTAGGTGGCGTTATAAGTCTTTTTTTTTGCTATCCAAGGTAACCATGTTCCGCTATTTGCACTAAGATGCCATCGGGGTCGCTAAAGTACAATTGATCACCACCGCTAGTTCTGTTGGCGGGATTTCTGTTTACGGTAGCTGAGACTCTATGTTCTTGAAGCTTATCAACGAGAATCTCTGGGTCATAATTTTCAACTCCGATGCACAGATGATGCATGCTTCCTGGATTCGATAAATTGTACAAACCAAGAAAACTTTCATCACCAAGTCCCATATTAATGCCGCCATTTGCAGGGCGGCTAATAACGTTAAGCCCAAGAACCTTTTCATAAAAATTTGCTGATCTATCGACGTCACTGACGGATAGTGACACGTGGTTCATAGAGCGGCCGATTGAAACTGGCGGGGGCGTCTGACTAAAAGATTTTGACGCTGAGATAGTGGCAGCGGTCGCAATTAACGAAGAAATCAGCTCTCTTCGACTTATTTTTTTTTGTTCATATTGACAAACTAGAGCTTCAATAAGATTAATATCAGGCATGGTTCTTTTCCTTAGGCATTTAACTCTACAGTGAAGATGTAGATCTACTTTTAAGCCAAAAAACTTGAAGGCCATAAAATGCAAGATATATGATTAAAAACGCTGACAAAAAATTTGACAGCAAGGGGTCTTCGAAAGAATCGATAAAGGGATCTCCGACCGGTAGTCGCCTCAAAAAGTCTGTTATTGCTGGAATCATGTGGAATAATAGCGTACTGGTATAGGCGAGGGCTTGGATATATTTTGAGAGCGGCCCAAAAAGCTTGATTTTTTCTAAGATTATCCCGCCGAATAAAGCAAAAAGAGTCAGAGCGGCTAGTATATGTGCGATGCCAAACCCTCCTTGGTTGTATATGCCTAAAGCAGACGCGGCAACGAAAAACGTTATAAGAATATAGGTTTTACCTAATAGGTGTTTGAGAGAGATAAATTGATATTTAAATAAAATATAGAAGCCGCTCAGGACAGCAAATACCCCTAAAACGGTATGAAACCAACCGAGTATTGTCATGGGAGGCATAGATATGTTCCTTTAAATGTGAGTTTTCGAGGAGTATGCCTGAAAATTCTTCGTGGAACTAGCAACTTTGTATTGGACGTCTGTTGAGATTACCTTTAGTAAACTGCCTTCTGATCTAATTTTTTATGAGCAACTACCGCTACCTAACATGCAGAATTTTGAGCAATGTGGATGGTTAAGACTTATCGGTTTTAAGGATTCTTTTAAGGTCGTGCCTAAGTTGAATCTTTGATCATACGGAAGTAGGGTGCAGGCCATAATTGAAACTTGCGTATCTTCCTTTCTTTTAACTGCCATGCGAGTATTTGCGCACATTAATTCACTTGGTTTCTTTTTTAGTATTTGCCAGCATTCGGATGTTATTTCGGGAACGTCGAGGGAATCATCCATTTCAGGGAAGAGAACGAGATGTGCTGTGTTATTGGCATCAAGGTTTATCGATTCTTTTTTAAAAAGAGTTTGGTAGCCCTCCCTCATGGCGGGCTCAGTCTCACCCCAGTATGTGCGGCCGGCAATACTAAAGTTAAATTTGTTGTCTGATAACCAACGTAGCCCTTGCAATGCTGGTTTCCATGAGCGCCTTCCTCGTTCTTCTGTGTGTAAAGTTTCATTATAGTGATCGAGTGAGACTCGAATCTTTAAATAGTCTGAGTATTGATTTTTTAATTCGAGAAGATCTTTACTCGCATTTAACATCGTCTTCATTGCATTGGTTAGAACTAATACTCTAAAACCTCTTTGCAGTGACAGGCGGAGCATTGGAATTAGATCTTCATTGAGGAAAGGCTCACCCCCCGTGAATCCAATCTCTTTTGTTAAAAGGAGCTCTGATGAGATCTCTTCAAGAAGCGTTTTGACCTCATTCTTAGTAATAAAGGATAAACGATCATTTGTTGGGGTTGATTCAATGTAACAATTTTTACAACTAAGATTGCAAAGCGTGCCTGTATTAATCCATAAGGTCTCAACGGCTGTGGGGCTCACAGTCGCTCGAACTTTGCCATCGATAGTAAAGTGTGGATTTTTAAATTTACTGAGATCTAAGTCATTAGTGCTCAGTTCGATGGTGTGGATAAGGTTATTCATTAGTCTTAATGGTATATGAAACTTTAGTGAAATTGACTTTTTAACCCTAAGACGAGAGAGCTTATAGGTCGTTCCAATGGCCTCTCTTAGAGAGGCCATTGGTCTTTACTTGTTGGTTGCAACTGAACGTTGGATTTTGTTGTCACGCTCTTCCTTGAGTTGAAGAAAACCCTCTTCATCCAAGTGAGTTATTGCGATCCATGCGTGTGACATCTCATCGCCTGTTCTGCTCCCGCCGACAACCCATTGATCTGGATCTGGGTTATTTGGGTTGTTTGTCGTGTTGTCATACCACTGCTTTAAAACGAGGACGGCTCCGGTGGGGAGCAGTGGTGCGCTATCAGGATCATAAATGTGGCTGTGATGCCAAGTAGCGCTCCAATTTGAAATTTGACTGATCTGCTCGGTTCGCCCCGTATTGGGATAAAAAACTTCTAGCGACGCTGCATTCATTCGGAGATGCCCGTGAGGTTGAAAACTGTCTATACGAACGGGATGGTCAAAAGAATGAAAGCCTTGTGTCATTGCATAGCCGTTGGGAGGTATTACCATATTAGCGTTACGTTCGAGAGCCCCATCATATTGAATGTTATATTGAGCGAGGTCCTGTTTGTAAACTTTTCCTCTCGATTGATAACCTTCATCGTGAAACCATAATCCGATTTCTACAACATTATCCTTTATCATCTCTCCTTCAGCGGTAGCTCCGACTCCGCCGGGGAACATATGGATATTCCACTGGATTTCTGAATTGGCAGGTAAAGTCCTGCATACACCATCGGGCACCTGCTCGCCCCATTTACCCATCGCATATTCGGTTAGCATTCCGTAACGTTCTCGTTCTCCAAAGGAATTAACGACTTCAACAGACGAGTTTGCATGATGCACTACTGCGCGAGCATCGCCTCGCGGCTTTACTTGGACCGCTTTTATGCATCGGTCTTGCGTAAGACCACTGGAAATGTAGTGTCTGCTCCATAAATCATTCCCATTGGCGGGTATGTCCATCGATTCCGATGGTAAAATCAAGTCGGGCTGGCCGAGTTCGGCCGAAAAATTCCATTCATTCGGATCTTTCAAGCTTGGCTTTTTGAGGGTTCTTTCGGGATCCCCCATTGGGGCTCCTGCATCGACCCATGCAACAATTTTATCTATTTCGTCTTGTTGGAGTCTCCAGTCGCCCAGAAGGTTCTGAATACCGATGCCATGATCATATGCATATGGCGGCATTTCGCGGGATGCTACTTTTAATTGGATCAGCGGAGCCCAGGGACGAACCTGATCATAGGACTCAAATTGCATTGGACCGATGCCGCCCTCTTGATGACAAACAACGCAATTGTCATTGATGATACGACCAATCTCACCATTATAAACAAGCTCGCTATTCTGAGCGGTTGTAAAACAGCTAAGGAAAGAGAAAGTTAGGCAAAAAATTGTTTTTGTTTTAATCATAGTTTTTCTCCTATTTCTCTTTTTAGTGTACGCTTTTTTTATAAATGAGGAAACTTTTGCAAGAATAAAGTAACGATGAACATGATATTTCTTTCGACGAATTCAGAGATAAAATCTGAATTCTTTATTGAGATTAACGATCGGTCTATGGTACAAAAAAGGCGTGTACACAGCGGTTTAGATTCTCGTTGGAAGTCACATAGATAATAATTGGTTGTAAATCGTAATAACAAATAAAATTGAATGGTTGTTTTTAAATTCAATCATGAAAGTTTGTGTAATCCCCTGGAGCCATAAATGAGCGATAAGTTAAAAACCGCTTACTTTTTCATAAAAATAAAAGTTGGGAAGATTATAAACTTGTTAGTCAAGACAGCAACTGCTTACGTTGTGGCTGGGTTTGCTGTACTCCAAGTCGCGAGCATTGTTGTCGACAATATCTCGACACAAGAAATTTTTGGGATGTCCTCTGAAAGCTTGATGCAAATGCTATTGATCCTAATTCCTTCCGGGTTACCTATTGCGTTGTTGCTGGCATATGTCTCAAAAAGCAAGAAACTCAATACTATCCCAGTCGATGAGTCAGACACGCCGGAATTTAAGAGCAAAAATTACAAGCAGAAAGTGGGGGTGGTCCCTTTTGAGAACCTCAATGACGATAGCGATGGCGAATTTTTGGTTGATGGGATTGTCGAAGATTTGATTACTGAGCTGTCAATGATAAAAGAAATATCTGTCGCCACTCGTAAAACCTGCTTTCAGTTGAAGGGCGAAAATTATACGGCTGAAGGGCTTATGCGCGACCTAGGTTTAGATTATTTAGTTTCTGGCAGTATTCGGGCGGTTCAAAACAAGTTAAGAATTTCAGTTGAGCTCTGCGATACAGCAGAGAATGATGTTATTTGGAGTAATAAATACGATCGCGTCAAAGCCGATGTTTTTGATATTCAAGATGAGATAGTGACTAAGATCATTAATTCTATGGTTGGGGAAATAGAACTGAATAGTTTAAAAAGGGCACATCGAAAATCAACAGAAAACATGACTTCTTACGAGTTTACTTTGCGAGGTCGAGCGCTGAATCAAAAATTTGAGAAAAATGCTAACGCTGAAGCTATTAAAATGCTTGATGCTGCAATTGAGGCTGATAAGACGAATCCATTACCGTATTCGTGGAAAGCATGTACTATTGGACAAGCGCTGACGTTGGGCTTTCTGGAGCGAACTGACGATGTAATGGCTAATTTCGGTGAGGCCCTGAGTAAAGCAAATGAATTGAATGATAATGATTGGAACGCAAACAGAATCCTAGCAGAGGCTCATCTTACTTTTCACGACTATCTTAAAACAAAGATTTATGCGACGAAAGCTTATAACGCTAATCCAAATAATCCGCATGTGCTGTCAATTTATGGTAACGCATTATTGAGAACGGGTGAGGTAGAGAAGGGAATTAAAATCCTTGAAAAAATGTATGAGCTTGAACCAGTGGTACTCGCCGATAGTAATTCTGATAGACAATTAGCCGCACTTTTTTTTGCGCATTATCTTAATAAAGACTTTGATAAGTGTCGAGAAATCTTCAAACAAATTAGCGAGCCTGACCTTCGGACTTGGTTACTATTTTCTGACATAATTTTAAAAGAAGGTAGTCAAGTGAAAAGTGAGGCTTGGTTTGGAGCAGGGTTAGAGAAATTTAGACAGGTGGATTGGGAAATCGAGATAGACCGATTTCATTTAAATGATCCGATCGCACAGAAAGAATTTTTAAACTTGTCAGAGAGATTGGTCGCCGCTTAAGCCAGACGGGGAAAGCTTTTTGCATATATTTTTCGGTCGCGAAGGGAACTTACCTTCGCCTTATTCGCCATTAATCGAGTAAACAAGTAGAGTATTACCTGGCGCTTCCCCCCATTTTTCGTAACCCGTTGTTATAAAAAGTTTACCATTCATAATAACGGGCCCGTCTGCTTCGATTGAACCTCCTGTTGCTTCTATACCGTTTCTAATGCCAAAGCTTCGTCGAGTGTTTGTTTCCCAGAGCGTTGAGCCATCTGTTGAATCAAAAGCTCTTAATATTCCGTCAAGCCCCCCAGCAAAAACTAATTCAGGCGTGCTACTAACCGCGGCGGAGATACCTTGCCAGCATAGGAATTGACTCTCTGTACATTTATTGGGCAAGTCATTTCGCCAGAGGACTTCTCCGGTTTGGACATCAAGCGCATGAATTCCGGGGTGTGCTGGACCGTAGTTGTATGGATTATTAGTCGGCAAATCGGAAACTCCAACGAATAATTTTTCACCATCAGTGCTCATTCCGTAATGAATGCCCCCCATGGTGCCGCCGCTTCCCGCACGCTGCTCCCAAATTAACTCACCGTTCTTATCAGGATCCAGAGCATAAACCATCCCCGATTTTTGGCCGACCAAAATCACGTCTCGGCCATTTACGTCCCTGGTTAGTATTGGAGAAGCACCAATATCATAATCAGGGCCATCTTCCTCAGGGCAGTTTGGGGTTCCGCGTGAACAAGCTCCGTTCCACGCGTCGTCTTTTGTGAGTTGAGCGGACCAAATTATATCGCCGCTTGTTAAATCAATGGCTAAAACGGCGTCACTGTAGCCATTAGCGGGTGACGAATAGTTCTCTCCTGTTCCGACGTACACCAAGCCACGTTTTGAGTCAATTGTAGGGCTCGACCAGATCGGAGCGCCAGAGGGTCCAAATTGCTGAGTTCCTGCAGTGCTTAAGATTGTCGGCTGTGGTTTGTCCGTTGTATACGTTCGCCATAATTCTTCGCCTGTCTTGATGTTCAAAGCGACAACGGCGCCTCGGAATGTGCAACATGGGTAGCTCACTCTGGCAGCTAAGAGGACTTCGAGCGATGATACTGGCACAATGAGGGTGTTATCGTAACCGATAACTGACCCAGTAATAGTTGCCTGCGGGTGGTCGTGGACTGGACGTTTCCAAATCAATTTGCCTGACTGGGCATCTACTGCATAAGCACTTCCAGCGAAGTCACCGAATAGTAATGTCTCAGGAACCCCTTGTTGATTTGTAGCAACATAGATTGCTCCTCTGACCTCTGCGTCCGCGCTAAACGTCCACCACGGGCACCCAGAAGAGTTATCTAAGGCGTATATGTTTCCCTCTTGACTTCCGATAAAAGTAATTTCTTCTGTTACCACCGGTTGGGATCGCGCGCGTGTTGCGCCGGGAAAGGCGAATGCCCATTTTAGTGCGAGTTGATCAACATTGTTTTTTGTAAGGCCGAATTCGTCTCTTTGATGACGGGTGTTAGTGATTTCTCCGCCCCATCCATTCCATAAAACAGCGGTCTTTAATTTAGCGTTTGTATTAAAACCTGACTTGCAGTCAAAGCTTACACTTTCTGTACGGTCCTCATTGAGTTGTTTCCCCGTCAGATAATAGGCGACGTTTCTTTTTTGTTTTCGGGTTAAGGCCATTCCTGAGGTTGCCATCACACCGTATTCGAGGGAGTCCACAATCCGTTTTGGCGGATATAACTCAAATGCGGCTCGTCGAGGAGCTTCAAGTAATGCCCCCTCATGACACTCAGCGCAAAACAATTGGTATTGAGTCTGACCATCGAGAAAGTTTTCCGTGTCCTGAGTTTCTTGAGATAAACAGAGACTAGAGAGGAAGATCAGGCTTAAAGACGTCGAAAAAAAAGTTTTTCTATATTTCATCAAAACATCCTTTGGCTCAACATCAATTTGTAACAGATTATAAATTCGAGGCTTTACGTGAATAGATTCGCAGGCATGATATCATCGATTCAATAGGTAGTTAATGGGTGGTGAGTTCTACGAGAAAAACAGGAGGCTTTATGTCGGAAGTTAGTTGCAGGGTTCAGATTTTCATACTGTTAACTTTTGGGTTTAGTATGCATGTTTCAGGGTATGAGATAGTGCCTGAGGCTACTATTGCTGACTCACCAACGACCCTTATGGGAGTGAATCATATCGGTTTGTCTGTAAAGGATTTAGATAAAAGCTTAGCTTTTTATCAAAAAGCGACTGGTTTTGAGGTGGTCTACAGGGAAACCGTTACGGGAAATGTAGCCGCGGATAAGCTGTTCGGTATCAGCGGGATTGAGTATGAAACGGCGGTGTTGAAAGCACCGAACATGCTCTTTGAGCTGACCTCCTTTTCGCAAAACGCTGCGAAAAAGCCAACTCGAATGCAAGCGCAAGGCCCTGGTATGACTCATACCTGCTTCCAGTCGCCAGCGAACAGATCAGGTTATGACAAGTTCGTTGGTCAGGGGGCCGACGTTTTGACTCGTGGTTCTGCGCCCGTAGACTTGCTCGGTCAAGGCGTGACCTATGCTTATGTTTATGACCCCGAGGGAAATATGATTGAACTTGAGCAGCTCGATTTCCAGCGATTAGGTAGGGACCCAAGGAAACCCGAGTGGATAGAAAACAACCGTGATTTATGGATGACCCAAGTCGCTCTGGTAACTCATGACCTTGAGAGGCTGACAAATTTTTATGCTGAAATTATGGGGTTCCCTCCCTATCGCGAGGCAGAAATCGATAGCCGACCAACATTTGATGACGTCGCAGATATAGATAATCTCGCTTTAGACGTTTCGTGGTTCAGGATGAGTTCGCAATCGAAAACTCTGGAGCTGTGGGAATATGTGAATCCCAGAACAGCAGAGTTTACCGGCAATCGCAATGTTACTGACTTTGGTTATTCGTACTCCATAGAAGTAGGCGATATTCAAGCAGAATATAAACGTATGAAGGCTTTGGGGGTAGGGTTTATCAGCGAGCCAGTAATGTTTGGAGAATTCTGGCAGGTGTATGCAAATGATATTGACGGGAATGTTTTTTCTTTACGTCAAGCTGTTAACCCAGACTCTCCATATTCTATTCCTCAGCTTGAGGGATAGGAGATCTCAAGATCAAAGACAGCCGACACTAGGGCGCCTGCAAAAGTTGAAAAAGAGATAGCTGAGGGCTCATTGATTTCGATTGCGCGGCGCCGCGCTTAAAAAGGCAAAAATTCCGTTAAGCGATATTCAGTGCGGTTAGAAGGTTTTCCGCGAGCAGAAAAATTCCGAAAATACTTACGATACCGACCAGCGTGGCAGCGAAGAGAGCTAGTAAGAACGGCTTCAGGCCGACCTCTCTCATGCCTTTCAACAGTGAGGTTAACCCTACAGCTGACATGGCAATTAGTAGCAGTTTTTCTGCAGTTGTTTTTGTTATATCAACGATATGGTCCCACTGCGCAGTCGTCAAAAGTCCAAAGGGAGTTTCGCCTAAATCACCGATTGATCGAATAGCCGACATGATCCCAAAACCGACAATAAACCATGGGATCATCGCCAACCAAGCAAACTTACTTTGAGACTCTGAATTCTGATCGTCTTCAGAGAAGATAATTCCGATTGCAGGAATCACAGCAATCATTGACAAGTTTCTAACGAGTTTTGTTATCGTCGCTATGTCTAGGGCCACGGGGTCATTGTACTGCGCTTGATACATCAAGCCTGCACCGGCGACCTGAGCGGTCTCATGAATAGATGTGCCCAAAAACAAACCTGCCATTATGGGGTTGTCGGAGAACAGAAAGTGAGCGAAGAACGGATACAAGAACATCGCGATAAGCCCGAATATAGTAATACAAGCTATCGCATAGCTCACCTCCGTTTGCTTTGCCTTGAGTAAGGGAGCGGTGGCGACTATGGCGGTTGTTCCACAGATACTCGTGCCAACAGCAATCAAGCCGGTCAATTGCGGTGATAGACCCATTAATCGTCCTAAAAACCTCATAGTCCCTAGTGCACTCACGATTGAGATGACAACGAAGGGAAGGGCAACCAGCGTGAACTTTCCGGCGCTGAAAAAACTCAGTCGTATGCCTAAGAGCATTATTCCAATTCGCAAAACTGTAGTCGCACAAAATTTCAAGCCATCGCGTATTGCGTCATTCAACGTGATCGTGTTGGCGATAATCATCCCTAACACGATCGCCATCATGATGTCGCTGATGGGTGACCGTGAGAAGCCAAGCAAATGTTCTCCAATCCATTGCGCTGTGAAACTCGCGACAAGCGCGACTGCGGAGGCCAATATAAAGCCGGGAATCCAGGTTAAGCTTCTTGAAATGGGGCTAGATAACATCGTTTTAAAATCTCTGATAGCTGACGTTCTATTTTCGCATGTATTAAAATCGAGTTCAGCAGTTGTTTTTGGTCCCGGGGTTTAGGGTTCTTGTGAATTTTTCATGTTATTCTGATTGCAGTTTTCTTGTGAAAGACAACAGTTCTTGAGTCTCGTATAAATTGCAGCTACGGCCCTCATGAGCTTCTCAAGCGCTGAAGGAGACTTAACAGGTGAAAGAAGCTTTAGTTACCGAGAAATCCAAGCTCTCGTTGGATGTTCAACGACCTTTAAGGTTGCTCAAATCATGTCCGGCTTACGTTCCGACGCCGCTAATTGAAATTTCCCCCTTAGAGGGAGTTCGTGTGCTCATAAAAGATGAGACGGACCGGATGGGTCTTAAAGCATTTAAGGGATTGGGGGGTGTTTATGCTGTGGTACGCTTTCTTCTTGATGCATGGTTAGCCGAAACTGGTAACAATGTTAATCCCGATAAGTTATTTTGCCCAGAGCTTCGTGAGTGGTGTAGAAAGTTTACTTTCGTTTGTGCTACCGCTGGTAACCATGGTCTCGCTGTAGCGAGAGGAGCTCAAATATTTAATGCGCGATGTCGAGTGCATGTGGCAGCAACGGTACCTGATATATTTAAGGATAGACTTCGTGAGGCCGGTGCCGAGGTTATAATTTCTGGAAAAACTTATGAGCAGAGTATGGCTGCCGCTTTAAGTGATAATTCCGACGGAAAGATTTTAGTGTCAGATAGTTCATGGAGTGGGTATTTAGAGCTACCCCGCCTGATTATGGAGGGCTATAGCGTTTTAGCGGAGGAAATTTTAAATGTTTTTAGGCGCACAATGAATTGGCCTTCGCACGTCTTTGTTCAGGCAGGAGTTGGTGGTTTGGCTGCAGCCGTTACCTCGGAAATTCGGAAGAAGTGGCCGCATCAGCCTAGGATTATTATCGTCGAACCTGAAAGTGCTTGCTGTTTGGCAGAGAGCGTTATGAAGAATTGTCTCACACAAGTCGACGGAGTCGCTTCCGTTATGGGCAGGCTCGATTGTAAGGAGCCCTCTTTGCTTGCCTTTGAATGTCTCAGAAAAAGCGCAGATGATTTTGTGGCGGTAACTGATGCAGAGGCGCATAAAGCGCAAGAGTATTTGCAGGAAGAGGGAATTTCGACAACAACTTCTGGAGCGGCAGGTGTGGCTGCAATCATTCAGCGAGAACGTTTGCGTTTAGAAATCGCTGAGAAGTCAGTTTGCCTTGCGATTGTTACAGAAGGGGCAATTTAAGATGAGGAACGCGTTAAGTAAAAGATTTTTAGACGAGCTGACGGCTTTCCGAAAGCAACTGCATCGTGAACCGGAAGTAGGATTCAATGTGACAGCGACAGCGGATCTGATATCGGGAATTCTGACCAAAGCTGGCCTCGCAGTGTCGAGAGATATTGGGAAAAATGGAGTTGTAGCTTCATTGAACAAGGGCAGCGGTGTTGACCCAATTGGTTTTCGAGCGGACATGGATGCTCTTCCAATAGATGAGGCAAATGATTTTTCTCACGCCTCAGTTCATGCTGGAAAATTTCACGGGTGTGGTCATGACGGACACGCAACGATGTTGCTTGGAGCTGCGCTTCATCTTTCAAGACAAGAGAATTTTACGCGAGAGATTCACTTTATTTTTCAGCCGGATGAAGAAAACGGGAATGGCGCTCTAGCAATGATTGAATCCGGGCTCTTTAAAAATTTCGAAATGGACGCTGTGTATGGGCTCCATAATCTACCTGGGCTTGGTGTCGGAGAGTTTGCGATCCAGTCGGGGGCGTTCTGCTCTTTTGAGGATAATTTCGAAATTAAGATAATCGGGCGAGGAGGGCATTCCTCGATGCCTGAGAAGCTGATCGATCCCATAGTGATTGGTTCGAAAATTGTCATGGAACTTCAGACGATTGTTTCGCGTATGATATCGCCGTCAGATCATGCAGTAGTTTCGGTAACAAACTTTGAAACAGATGGAGCTCGGAACGTTATTGCGAGTGAGGTCAAGATAACTGGAGACTGTAGGGGTTTTGACGCACACGTAAGTGAATCTATCCAATCAAAAATCAAAGCAATAGTAGCGAGTGGTTGCGCAAGTTGTGGAGCTGAGTTCTCTTTCAGTTACCGTACTTCTTTTATTCCGTTGTTGAATTCTAAGACCCACACCGAGTTATGCGCGAAGGTTGCTAATGAAATTCCTGGTGCTTTTGTTAGATCAGATTTTGGAAGGGTTGGCTTTTCTGAGGATTTTGCACAGATGCTTAAAGTAAAGCCGGGAGCGTATATTTTAATGGGGAATGGGAGAGATATTGAAACCTACTCTGAGCCGCTGCATTGTCCAAACTATGATTTTAACGATGCGGCAATTCGTTTTGGAGTTGAATACTGGTGTGCAGTTGCTAATGCAAGAGAGGTTCCTCTACAAAGTGTTTCAATTTCTGATTGACCGCAGTCGCGCCGAAAGCCTTTGGATAATCAAGAGTAGTAGAGAAACTTTCACTGTACGTCAGGAGATTGGTCAATGTACTTCCAATCAGCTGCACCGAAGAACATTTCATCCCAGCTTTGCAGTCCCCAAGGAACTGACCTAAACGGGTCTGGGTTCATTTTGTTTTGTTCAGAATTGTCGAATGCCCCAGTAGCAGTGATTATTGTACCGGCCGGTACAAATTTCGGTTGTTTGAATGTGTAGGCCAGTTGCCAATTGTAGTTGTAGTTGGCAATGTTTATGAGTTCCTCGCTTGTTCCGTCGGGATAGTCTGCAAAGAACCGCATGCGCTTGCCTCGGAAGTGCATATGAGGAGTTAGCGAAAACAACTTTGCATCTCTCTCAATTGCGAATGATTGAGTCATCTCGTAGTCGGGGTCCATCGGCGGGATGTTTACCCATGTAGGCGTGAAATGGCACGCACATTGCCCTGTCATTCTCTCTTCTGGCACGAAGTCTTTTGGATAAAACCACAGGCCAATCCGACTGGCATCCACTGACGCCTTACCTGTTGTTGTATAGTGCATCTGCATAGCGATTTTTGTACCAGCTTTGAGAAGACCTCCGGTGTTTGGCGGCTCCATTCGCGGCGCTTGTCCGGGTATGTAAGGTGCGATGTCAGGTCGGTCGGGCTCTCCACCTAGTAAGGCACCTCCTGTTGATGCGCCGGGAGGAATTAAACTGTGTAGGGTGTGATGGAGGACGGTACGATCGCCCGGAATATATTGACTGGCTCGGACCCACCGATCTTCTTCAATATCTAAATCCACCATGACATTGTAATAATCCAAAACTCCTGTCGCTGGAATTTCTTGTTCTGGAATATCGATAATGTAATCTGGCTTGCCAAAGGCCCATTCTGTCTCTGGCCAGATCAGTTGAGATAATGGATCAGAGTTGCCGTCCTTGGGAGAACCCGCCTCAATCCAATAGATAACTTTCTGCAGTTTCTCGTCAGAGAGTACCATGTCGTTCATAAAATCGCCGACGTGACTGTCTATCTGTCCAGGTGGCATTCGTTTGGTCATCAAAACTTCTCGAATCATTTGAGACCAGCCCTTCACCATGGTGTGGCTGTCGAATGCAAAGGGGGCAATCCCATCTGTTCGGTGACAAGTCGCACAATTCTCAGCGATAATAGGACCGATCTCTTTTTCATAAGAGGGGATGTTTTTTCTATGCGAGGTTCTCACTGGATAGAGAACCGGATTCCCAAATTCTGTAGCCCCTGATACTTCAACACTTTCGCCTGCAATTATCGAATCAAATGCCCTTGTCAGTTGTTTCCCGATTGGGCCTCTGAACAATAATTTGAAAGATTTTGGGTCTAAAACAAATACTTCACTAGTCTGCGTAATTCCCAAGCTGGATGAAATCACTTTAGCATCATCCATCAGAACCGGAATGCTGATACCCAAGGTTTTTAGGTCAGCCTTTATTGCCTCACGGTTTTCAAGCCCTGATGAATTAATCATGAACAATTTAATACCTTGCTGCTCATAGGTCGATTTTAGCTTCATGAAGGCTGGCAACTTTGCGTTAACCTCATCGTCCTGTCTCGCATGGACCATGAGCGCGACCGCCTTGTTATTGTCGTACCAGCTGATTTGATGGAAGTAACCCTCTTGGTCAAGGAGAGAGAAGTCGCCTACACGATCAGCTGCAAATCCGCACCCTGTTATCGTGGTCAAAAGAACCAGAAGTTTGCTAAGAAGTCGTTGTGGATTCATTCCTAATGTCCCGTTGTCAGCGCTTTTAAAATAATAAGGTTACATTATTCATTTTCTAAGGGGAATGTGCAAAGTTAATTAGAGGTGCCAATGGGCCGGACTAAGCGGTTTCTGCTTGGTGCTGCTCTCGATTTTTCCAGATCGATTTAGCTGTTTAGAGCAGGCTCTCCATTAACGATCTTTTTAAATATGCCAAAGCCTAAATAGGCTAATCCGATTGAAAGTAGGGGGTTTAAATAATTAAAGAAGGTCCAAGGAGCAAACTCTAATGGAGACATATTGAGGACTCCGGTAATAAAGGCTCCGGAAGTCGTCCAAGGTATTAGTGAGGTGCTCAGGGTTGCCCCTTCTTCGAGGCACCGGGAAAGCATATGGTTCTCGAGCCCGTCTTCTTCAAATGAATCTTTAAATATTTGCCCACCGAATATAATCGAAAGGTAGCCCTCCCCCATGCTCATATTTGACACCACGCCAGCGCTAATCGTTGTTGCCATCAGGCTTGCTGATCGCTTGATACGGCTCAATAGACCGCTTAGTAGGACGCGAACAAAACCAGCCCGATCTAAAATTCCGCCCAATGACAGTGCGATGAGCGCAAGTGACATCGTCCACATCATGCTTGTTATGCCTCCTCGGCTTAGAAGGTTATTGAGGTCATCAAGCCCTGTGTCTGCAACATAGCCTGTGTGCAGGCTATTGAGTACGTCTACCAATGATCTTTCTTGCATAAAAACAGCGAGAACAGCAGCCGTCACGACACTCGCTAGCATGCTAATTTCCGCAGGAGTTCGCTTTAGGCTGAGAATAAGGAGGACTGCCAGGGGCAGCAAAGTCAGCGGGTTAATTACAAATTCCGCTTCTAGAGCCTGACTCAAACTGACTATCTCTGATGCCGTCAAAGGCTGTCCAGCGTAATACAGACCAAGGCCTGCAAACAAAAATATACTTATAATGTAAGTTGGAACGGTGGTATAGAGCATAGAATTGATATGTGAGTAGAGATCGGTTCCAGCGCTCATCGCGGCAAGGTTAGTTGTATCTGAGACTGGTGACATTTTGTCTCCAAAGCTCGCTCCGGAGACGATCATGCCAGCAACCAGTGGCAGAGGTATCCCAAGGGCTGCGCCAATACCCATCAACACCACGCCGATCGTTGCGATTGTTCCCCATGCTGTTCCAGTCGCAATTGACATGAAGCTGCAAAGAAGCAGCCCAGCGGGTAAAAAAAAGGTTGGATGCAGCAATTCCAGTCCGTAAAAGATTAGGCCTCCGATAGTCCCGCTTTCGATCAATGCGGCGACAAGTATACCAATCAAGAAGAAAATAAAGATGGCGCCCAAACCTTTTTTAATACCCTCGATCATCGACGACTTAATCTCGTCATAGTTTAGGCCGATAGCCACAGCATTTAATGAAATCCAAACAACGGCAACTAGTAAAAGGCTATGAAGGCTTATTTGGAACCACAACATACCCACAATAACGGTGAAAATAACGCCACCGAAAGACGCAAGGGAATGCAAAAAGCCTGGCTGGTGTGTTTTTTCCATTGTTGTCCTTGAGCCCGTTTGAAGACAGCTTCGATTGATAGAGTATAGCTCTTTATGTGTTTCCAATAGTCGCATAAAAGCGCATCAATCAAAACAAGGGCGTGCTCAATGTCAGAAGGTGAGATGGGTTGAAGCAAAAAGTTTTTGGTGTCAACTTTGTCAAGCTAGCTAAAGCTGGCAATATAAATAAAGTTGCCATTGTTCAAAGAGGCTCAGAGATGTAGCTTAATTCCCTATTAGCTTGGATTTGTAGTATCTTATTTAAATGTTTAAGGAAAAAATTTACGTCAGTTTTTTGCTCATGGGTCTTGTCTTTGCAGAGATTCATTTTGCCGATGCTGCGTCATTCCAGTCCATTCTATCAATGCGGGATCGGGCTGATGCCATTGACCGTCTGATCAATGAAAGACTCACAACTCTCCCCGAGCAATTAATGCGGAGAGAAGGCATTGATATGTGGGTGCTAGTTGCCCGTGAGTATAATGAAGATCCGATCGTGATGACCATGCTTCCCGGAACAGCCCATTCGGCGCGAAGACGCACTATATTGGTTTTTATGGATGAAGGTGATCTTGGGGTGAAAGGATATGCAGTTGCTCGCTATTCTGTGGGAAGTTTTTTCGAAGCTCGTTGGGATCCGGATGAAGAACCGGATCAGTGGCGAGCACTTGCTAAGCTGATTGAAGAGAATAACCCCGACACCATTGGAATCAACGTATCGAATGATTTTGCTTTGGCTGATGGCCTGAGCCACGGTGAATATTTGGGTTTAGTTGATGCGCTATCAGCCGAACAAAAGTCTAAGATCGTTTCAGCAGAGAGTTTAGCTGTAGCATGGCTTGAGACTCGGACAGAGCAAGAAATGGAAATATACCCATCAATCGTTGAAGTTGCTCATAATATAATTGCGGAAGGCTTCTCAGAAACTGTCATAGATCCGGGGCGGACAACCACTGAAGACGTGCAGTGGTGGTACCGAGAGCGCGTGCGCGAGTTGCACCTGCAGGTCTGGTTTCACCCGTCAGTTACTTTTCAGAGGAACGGCGAAATTGGTGATTTACAGGGTACAATTTTGCCCGGTGATTTATTGCATGTGGATTTTGGCATCACTTATCTGAGGCTTAACACGGATACTCAACAGCACGCTTATGTTTTGAGGGAGGGTGAGCAGGTACCTCCGGTTGGTCTTCGCCAAGGCTTGGCTACGAGTAACCGCCTTCAAGATATCCTTGTAAATAATTTTACCGTCGGACGAACGGGAAATGAGATTTTAAGGTCTGCAAGGGAAACGGCCATTGGTGAGGGTATTTTGCCATCAATTTATACTCATCCCATCGGTTATCACGGGCATGGAGCAGGGCCGACGATCGGGATGTGGGACAATCAGGGCGACACATTGGGCCGCGGAGATTACCCTCTTTTTGAGAATACAGCTTTTTCAATTGAGTTAAACTCAACGGTTTCAGTACCTGAGTGGGGAGGGCAGCGGCTGCGTTTTAAGCTTGAAGAAGATGCATTTTTTGATGGGCAACAAACTTTTTATATAGATGGAAGGCAAAAAGAGTTAATTCTTATTCAATCGCAATAGTTATTTCCGCTTGGGTCGCTTCATCGCAAGCCCATACGGGTTATTGAACTCTATAAAAAAATCATAGACGGCAAATCTTATTGGGAATATTTATGGATTCATTTTTGTCGATCGCCCCCTCGCTTTTAGCGCTCATTCTTGCCTTCACCACAAAACGAGTCATTTTTTCTCTTTTCAGTGCGGTAACGTTCGGCTTTTTTATTTTAAATGATTACCAGTTGCTTGCGACTGCAGTTTCAATATTTGAAACAGGTATTTTTCAGCAGCTCCAGGGAAGTAACGCGCAGATTATTATCGTGATTACGATTATTTCTGGGTTCATCTACCTGCTTGAAGCTTCGAATGTGATGCGCGCTTTCTCAACTGTGATGAGCCATCGCGTACAGTCAAACGCAAGGGTAAAGCTAAGCACTTTTTTTTCGGGTATCGCTATTTTCTTCACGGACTCTGGGAACTCACTGATCTTGGGCCCAGTTTTCCGACCAATATATGACAAACTTAAAATCTGTCGTGAGAAGCTTGCTTATATTGTCGATTCCACCTCGTCACCGGTATGCGTTTTAATTCCTGTCATTAGTTGGGGCGCTTACACGATGGGGCTCATGGAGCAGGCCTACGCGAGCCAAGGGATAACAAAAGATGGGTTTCTCGCCTTTCGTGAGGTTTGGTTCTATCAGTTGTATCCGTTGCTGACCCTCGGTGGTGTGTTTTTTGTGGCCTGTTTAAATTTGTATCTGGGGCGCATGGCGCATGCGCAGCATGCTCTGCTAGAGGGAAAACTAATTTATGAAGACTCGGAAATTAAAGATAACCCGTTATCGGCTAATCAACTGCGATTTGGTGCTCGAGTGACTGTGATGGCTCTTGGGACCCTCTTCGCTACCATGCTGCTCATGTTTACAATATTTGTTTCACGAACTGGTGGTTTGGATGGCCCGACGATCCGTGTTGTTCTTGCCATGTCTTATACTCTGGCTACGATCGTCACAATTGCCGCGCTGAGCCAGTTTAAAATTTTCAGTTTATCAAGAAGCTCTACTAGTTTTTTTAGTGGCATGGGAAAAATTATGCCGATCCTTTGCATTCTTATCCTCGCATGGACCATGAGTGATGTATTGGTAGCGTTAGATACTGGCGGGACAATTGCGGCGTTGCTTAAAGCGATGAACTTTCCGAGCTGGATGCTAGCGAGCATGATCTTTTTAGTGGGAGCTTGTCTTTCACTTGCTACTGGCTCATCGTGGGGGACGTTTGCATTAATTATTCCAATAGTAGTGCCTCTAGCTATAGCTCTTGAGATTTCTGTTCCTATTTGTTTGGGAGCGGCGCTGAGTGGTGGATTGTTCGGAGACCAGACATCGCCTATCTCGGATACGACAGTACTTTCGTCTATGTCGTCTGGGGTTAGCCACATGGCCCATGTCGAAACTCAGTTTCCCTATGCGCTAATTACTGCTGGTTTTACTTTTTTTGGGTTTATTTTAGCATCCCTCCTGGAGGGGCTTGGGCCAATGTACTTTCCGGTTGCATCGATGTTAGGTCTATTGGGGCTTTTTTATTGGTATTTATCGAAATATCGATTCATAAAAACGGTAAATATCTAGATAAGTAAAGGAGTCACTTCTTATGCAAAATCTTTGGTTGAGAAAGGAGGATAAAAAAGATGAAGAGAGAGTGCCCGTTACTCCGCGGGAAGTTTTTGATTTAATTGCGTCCGGAGTTGAGGTTACTGTGGAACGATCGAACTCGCGCTGCTTTGCGGATAAAGATTATGAAGCTGCTGGCGCTGTTCTTACGGACAAATCATGGCAAAGTGCGCCTCTGAGCACGGTGGTCCTGGGCCTAAAAGAACTTAACGAGTCAGCCACACCTATTGCCCACACGCACATATATTTTTCGCATACCTTTAAAGGTCAGGACGGTGCGCAGCATACCTTGAGTCGTTTTTTTCGTGGTGGAGGAAAAATATATGATTTAGAATTTTTATTCGACAACACGGGGAAACGTGTCGCCGCATTTGGATATTGGGCAGGATTTGTCGGCGCAGCATTAGGCGTCCTCGGAGTCGCCCATTTTATTCAGGGAAATCGAGACCAAGTTTTGCCGAAGTCTTTTCCTCCGTTCCCTGCATTAAGGGCATTCGCTGATCGGGCAGCCTTGGTGAGTGCAGTTAATATAGCGATCGCGAATTCTCCCTTTGTGAGAAACTCAGCTCCCCTGCGTATTATGTTAATGGGTGCCTTGGGTCGCTGCGGACAAGGTGCAAAAGATCTTTTAGAAAAAGTGCAGTTCCCGATAGAAATTTCGTCTTGGGACCTCAAAGAATTTAACGATGCTGACAAGCCAATACTTGAAATCTTAAAAAACGATCTTTTTATTAATTGCGTTTATCTGAAAGAAAAAATTGCTCCAATGATTACACGGTCATCGCTTGCTAGAAACTCGCGACTATCCGTGATCAGTGACGTAAGTTGCGATCCGTCCAGTTTAAATAATCCCATACCTGTTTATGATTCTGTTACAACGTTAGAGAGCCCGTTTATAAGAGTGAAAGGCACATCAAAATTTCCTGTGCATGTTCAAGCAATCGATCATTTGCCAACGTTATTGCCTCGCGAATCGTCTGAAGAGTATTCTGCTTTGCTTTTCCCCCACCTGAAAAATTTTCTTATTTCAGATCACCCAACGGCGACCTGGGTAGATGCGTTAACAATTTTTGAGAAATCAATGAACGACTGTATGAGGTCCAATTAAGATCTTAAGTATGAGAGCGGGTCGTGGTAGGATTATGCAATGAACGTAACGCTCTAACTACTACTGAAACTTTTTTGCTATCGAATGTTGGGCTTTAATGCTCTCGATCAAAGTTTTAGTTGCCCTTTATTAGCTGGGATAAAAGCAGAGAGACTTTTTATTTTAAGTGCGAATTTTACGATTTAAAATTGGAGTAGGTGGATAATGCAGTCCCAAATTTTTAAGCGTATTGTAGTTTCGAATGTTTTTATCTTTTTTCTCGGAATGCTCGGTTCAGTATATGGCCAGATTGAACCGAGCATTGACGAAAATTCTACCGTTATTTATCCAGCAAGTTTTTTCGATCAATACCAGCCTTACTCAGTGAATGACATGCTGATAAGGATTCCTGGAATAAATTCGGCGCTTGGTGGGCAGGGAGGTGGACAAGGGAACCGTCGAGGATTGGGTGCGGGTGGAGACCAAGTTTTGATTAATGGTCGCCGAATTGCAGGTAAAGGGAATGAGGGCAGCCAACAATTATCACGTATTCCAGCCTCTGAGGTGGAGTACATTGAGATTATTCGAGGCACCTCTGGAGACCTTGACGTGCGTGGTGGAACTCAGGTCGTAAATATTGTGTTGCTAGAGGCAGAGTCTAGCACCTCTTATGCTTTCGAGTTAAATATGGATCATTATCATGACGGGAAATATCAGCCTGGAGGCAAATTCTCGGCGACTGGTCAGAGGGGAAGGTTTAATTATTTTTTAAACGGTGAGATTGAGCCGCGTTATGAGTTTCGCGATGGTTTCGAGAAAAGTTTGAGTCTCGATGGAGGCTTGAATGAAACAATCGATCGTGACTATGGTGGTGATTCGCTGCCCTCGTCATTTTCTGCGAATTTAGGTTTCGACTTCGATGATCAGAATGTCGTCAATTTAAATTTTCAGCTCACTGATAATGACTATTTGTCATTTGCTGATCGGATAATAACCAATTTTCGAGTTACTCCCTTTGACGTGAGAATAGAGCGCGACGAGACTCCTACTGATAATGGTTCGTGGGAGGTTGGTGGCGATTATATGCGTATTTTTGGCGACGGAAGCCGATGGAGGACGCTCTTTATTATAAATGAGTCTGAAACGGATTCGGTCCGCGACAGATTGCAAATTGATGGAAATACTAGAACGAAGGATTTATTCCTGTCTAATTTTCTACGCACGCAGGAACGGATTCTACGTTCTTCTTACGTCTTTGACGTTGCAGGAGATCAATCTTTAGAGGTGGGTGTAGAGCGTGCTCAAACCATTCTCGATACCTCTTTACAGCTCGGACTTTTGGGTCCAAACCCTGATGTAAATCAGAGTTCGACAAGGTTTGGTGGTTTGGTGCCTATTACAGATGCAAACGGCACGGTAGAAGAAATGCGATACGAGTATTTCGGCATACACAATTGGCAGTTTAATGAAAGGATGAGTCTTGAGACCACCTTGCTTCTAGAAAAAAGCAAAATTTCGCAAGTTGGTGATTACCAGCGATCACGTGATTTTACTTTTTTCCGTCCAAAAGTTGACTACCGCTTTGATATCACACCAGCAATGCAATTGCGCGCTACAGTTGAAAAGCAAATTTTTCAGTTAAGTTTCTCTGACTTTACGGCAAGTATTGATGGAAGCGACGACGAACAGAATGCGTTTGAGGGCAATGCAGATTTGCGCCAAACTCAGGTTTGGAGTTATCAAACTAATTTAGAGTATCGTTTGCCCAACGATGCTGGCGTTCTCAGCGGTAACGTATTTTTATTTAGGTTAGCCGACATTATCGAAAATGTTGACGTGTCTCGGGGCTCAGAGGTTCTTGGTGCACGGGGAAACATCGGAAGCGGACAGATGTTTGGACTTAACCTTAACAGCAGTATTCGACTTACTATGTTTGATCAACCGAATATGTTGTTCACTACTGGAATTATACTTCAAGAACCAACATTGACTGACCCGATCTTAAAAACCGAGCGAGAAAGGTCTATCAGTAGAGGCGGAAGCAGATACAGCTTTGGCTTCCGGCACGATATCCCATCGAGAAATAATATGAATTGGGGGTTTAATTACCGGAAAGAGTTTTATAATGATTATAAAGTATGGGATGTGGATAAAATTGAGCAGTATCCTAAAGTTGGTTCCTATTTCGGTTGGGTCGAAGTTCAGGCTTGGGGGGGGTTAGTTTACCGGTTTGAAGCAGGTGACGAGCGCGATCGATGTCGCAACCGAACGCGTTTCATTAACGGGAACATTGCCAACGGCGTGGTGGACGAGACGGAATTTTCTTGTGGTGACGCTGGATTAAAACTCGCTTTAAAAATACGCGGAACCTTTTAAGTTTTTGTGCTTTTATAACTACCCAAATCAATTAAGGGCGAGGAGTGAATTTCTCA
>Ga0228615_1000129_pt1 | contig 41298 bp, 44 predicted proteins | sample 16DmetaG_FD_190530 | JGI IMG/M metagenome (GOLD analysis project Ga0228615, IMG submission 190530) | Seawater microbial communities from Monterey Bay, California, United States - 16D | ecosystem: Environmental > Aquatic > Marine > Coastal | place: USA: California | collected 2016-10-17
AAGCCATCTATTACATAAAGTGATTCTCTGGGTGAGCAAGAAATAGCATTTGTGCTATAAACAGAATATTGATCTGATGTATGAGTATAAACTCCAACTATTTTATCGTAATAACCTTTTTTATAATAATATTATAAATTTTTTCATGCATTTCTTTTACCAAGATAAAATCCACTTTTAAATCCTCACTTAATATCGCCTCTTGTAAAAGATCTAAAGATAATTTATACAACTCAGGGTCGTAAACGACCTTTTCTTCATCTTTAATTCTTATTTTTTCCTGTGGCTGATAATTTTGATCTTCAATAAAGTATTCTGGCTTTTGACCAAGTTTATTACAAATCAGCTCTAATTTATCATATTTAATACCATTACCATTGAGACAATTATAAAGATCATGGATTTTAAGACCCACTTCTTTAGCAATATCTTTTCCACTGTATTCTGATCTTTTAATTTCTAATTTTAATTTTTGAGTGTTAACCGAGATTCTTTTTATCATACTAGAAAAAATAATTAATTCAAAATCAAAGAGTAATGTCAAATTAATTATTTTTCAATATTAACATATTTTATTGTTATTGTTTTTTATTTTTTCATAAATTATGAATGAAAAACAATCTTAATAAGAAGTGTTGCCAACAAAAGCTAGAACATCTCTAACTAGATGATATATCAATACTAATCAAACTAGGTATGTCTTTTTTTAAAAATTGAATCATATCTTCTTTATATTCTCTTATAACCCAATCCCTTTCAAACTTTTCTTTTGTAATGAATTCTATTTTTTCAACATTATCGCCCTGCTCTATTATTTTTAATAATTCTATCCTCCCCCTAATCCAGTCATTATAAATTTTTGAATCAAAGTTATTTTCTAATATTTTAAATATTTTTTTATTAATAGGGCTACTTCTTAACTTTCTAAGCTCTTCCTGTTTTATGAGGTTTTTATTATAATTAAGTAAATTAATATCGGATACATCATCTGAAATATTAATTTTTTCACTAAACTTCCCCTCATTATCCAACCTTCTTCGCTCATCTAATCTACTTTGTTTAATTTTTGGTACCCATCCATCACTTATTGCAGATTTCACTACTGCAGCATGTATAGCATCAGGCTTTTTCTGTAAATACTCGTCAGCAGCATCTAATGCATCTAATACAGTATATTGATCATCAACATCTTTTAATTTTGACAATATATTATTTGTGATGGTCAATGATAGCCCTCTAATTTTTTCAAGCTTATCCCTGATTAATGCATTATTATCTTTGTATTCTTGCGTATGAATAGATGACAACTTTCTATTAGCTACTTTGTTAGCCTTCTTGGCATCTGCAACGAATTCATCTGAAACAAAAAGAGAGAAGGTAGCATCTAATATCTTCCTACCATCTAACTGCCTTACCGTTTCAAAGTTAGCTATAACTTTATGCTTTTGTAGCTCCAATAATGATTTATTTATTTGTTTTAAACTATCTACAATTCTTTTATATTCTTTCATCCCACTATCTCTTATAATAGTTGACATTTTAATGCTATAAGGATTGCTCACATGAGCTTGAAGATAATTATGAGCCATTCTTTTATGAATCCATCTAGATAGGTTCATTTTATATTTCATCACTTTGTTATAATTATATAAACGATATGTTTTATCTTTTAAAGATTTACTAACCAATGTATGAAACATAACTATATATCTCTCCTTGCCGTCAATTTCACTCTTCGTTTCTTTTGCGACAAATGGAAATATTGTAGCTGATAACTCAACTTGATTTCCATCTTTTGAAAGAATGTCAATTATACTTTTGTTACAAATTTCTATAGCTTCTTTAATTTCGTTTGTGTCATATCCATGCCCCCTACTCTTTAACTCTCTCTGCAACTCATAAAGAGTAAATTTAACAGCCACATCATTATCTAAGTAAACCCCCCTCTTATTTGTAACTAATTTTCTTAATGCGTCTTCAACCAATTCTTCTCGTTGCGATGGATAATAATGTATTGTTTTACCCTCCTTATTCAAAAGTGCCGCAGGTGATATTTCTAACTTATAATCCTTACCTTTGTGTTTAAAATTTCTTTGTAAAATAGCTAGAGCCTCAACATTTTTACCTTTTTCCCTCTCAACCCCACCAAAATAATATTTGGGCATTTGGTCATATAACTCTATCGTATTAGAATAACAATCATTTGACTGATCAATGATTTCAAAAAACTCTAACTGTTGCGGCTTTGATTGAGAATACTCAGTAAGAGTATTCTTAATTTCTCTAGACTTTCTGTCGCTACCATTTAACATAATTAATTATTTCTTAAATGCCTCCGCCTCCAATAATTTTTTTCTTAAATACGTAGATATAGGAATACTAGTTTCACGGTTTAAATTTTCTAGAAATTCTTTTTCATAAGAGTTGATATTAACTGTAATCTTTTTATCCAACCTCTCTTCTTCCTGTTTTATTTTTGGACGCCCCACCTTAATACTATCTTTAGGATCTTTGTTGTTATCAAATAAACCTTTACTATCTTTTGTAAATTCCGTTAAATCCATTTATATATTAATTTAAATTAAATAAATAATACTAGTTTATAAATTTTTATAAATAAAGTAAATTATATTATTATATATAATTTAATAATGTAATAAATTATATATAATAGTATAAATTTATAAAACTACTTTAATAATTTTACTATTTCATCAAATTGCGATTTTGCATTCTGATAATGATATTTAGATAACCCACCTTTAGAGACTAACGATTCTATTGACTCCTTATTGGAGAATATATTTTTAATTGAAGCTGTTCTCTTAAGTGGCATGATTGGGTATTTATAATTCATTTTTTTCATCGTATCCCTAATCAAAAAATAGTCTTTTTGAGATGTAAGCATATTTGCTGCAATAATTATTTTATTATTATATTTTTTTATTTCTTCAATCGTATTTATTGCCAACTGCAAATCTAAATAACTACTTGTAACAGGTATAATTATATAATTTGACATATTAATAGCCTTAATTACCCTACTATCAACATAACCTCCAAAATCAAAAATAATATCATAACTTTCAGGTAAATCTGGAAGTGCTTGATTTTGCTCTAATTTTAACAAAGATTCTTTTGAAACAACCCTTTCTAGTGGAGTATATACATCATTGGTAATAACTCCATATTTTAACGTCAGTGCCAGATTAACAGATATACTTGTTTTCCCAACTCCACCCTTAAGACTAAATATTGTAATTTTCATAATTATATAAAATATATAAATTTATCTAACTTTACTAAATATATAAATTAAATATAATTTATTACATTACTTAATTTATATATTATTAAGTAATATAAGGCATACCTTAATTTTGTCAAGTTTTATAACTTAAAATAATTTATATAATTTATTACATTACTTAATGATATTTTAATAACTCAGGTTTATAACTCGTCGGAATCATTCCACGTAAAAATAATTATCTTATCATTAATAATAATATTTAATTTTACTATCCTAATAAAGATTGATATATAAGGGATTATAGGGGGTAGGGTAACTTATTATTTCAATAATTTAGGATCTAAGGTTTATCGGAATCATTCCACGAAACCTATCGGAATCATTCCACGTAAAAATAATTAATCTTATCATTAATAATAATACTTAATTTTATTATCCTAATAAAGCTTGATATATAAGGGATTATAGAGGGTAGGGTGATTTATTCTTTCGATAATTTAGGATCTAAGGTTTATCGGAATCATTCCACGAAACCTATCGGAATCATTCCACGAAACCTATCGGAATCATTCCACGAAACCTATCGGAATCATTCCACGTAAAAAAAATATAAACCCTTATTATATATGATAAAAGTAGTTATTTTAAAACTCTATCCCTTCCTAACCCTATTTATCCCTTCTTAATACATATAGAAATTAGAAATTTCTAATAGTCGTATGTATTTTTCTTAATTTAATTTGCTAAGAATATTATTATTCATTACCTAAATAATTAAAGACTCAAAACCTACAGTAAGCATTCGATAAAAATTTCTACTAAAATATGTTATATAATCTCTATATTATATATATTTTTTAAAAATAGAAAAAATAAATTTTTCTTCAGTTTCTTCAAAATCAATCCCCTCCAATAAAAAACAATTTTTTATATCTTTTAAGGTTCTTTTATAGGGGATGCTGTCACCCCTTTCAAAATTTGCTATCGTAGGTTTACTTACTTCAGATTTAAAAGATAAAGTTTCTTGACTCCAACTTAACATAGACCTCGCAATCTTACACTGAGAAGGCGAAAGAATAGGTTTTATAATGTTACTCACTTGACAAACTATATTATAATTATAACCTTATATTTTTAATATATTCTAATTTTATAAAAAAACTATTTGACATATAAAAAAAATTAATTAATTTTTTATGATAAATTAATTATGATTCAAAAATTATGTTATAACAAAAATGAAAACAAATCAAGCAATTAAAATGAGTGTTAAAAATAACACTCTCTATACAACTCAAGAAATTCAACTTCTCGATCAATTAACAAAGGATTACGATAATGGTTTAATCACGAATGATTATCTACAAGAACAATCTATTCCTCTAATAAAAAAATACGAAGAAAGAAAAAATAGAATAAGACATAACGAAATTACCCCTTTAGATAAAAAAAGAGGATTTACTCCAGAAAATTTTCCATACTTAACGCAATTTAGTAAAGAATATTACCCTAAAGATAAGTGGAATGAATTATAAAATTTGAATAAAAACTAACCACTTAAACAACTTTAAATTTTTAATAATAATAAACAAAAAATTATGAATAAAAAAATCTTTAAAATTAATAAATTATTTTCATTAGAAAATATTGGTCTATTTGCAATTTTATCAATTTTTGTTTTATTTCCAGAATTGGCAATGGCAGGGCAAGACTCCTTATCTTCTACTATGGATGACAAAATGGTTGATACTATCAAGAAGGGAGGAAAGATTATAGCCTTATGTAGCTTTGGGATCGGCTTAGTTGCCTCGATTGTTAAGATGAATGCTATGGCCTTCATATCTTCAATAGGCGTTTCTTTGGCTGCTTTATATGGGCCTGCAATTATTACAGGTTTGTTTTCTGGAACAATTTAATGGTAAGTGATGAATAATAATAACGAAAAATATCACATTCCTAAAACAATTGAATCTAACAAAATATTTGGGATCGAAAGAGAAGAATTTTTTTTAATTTTCTCCTTATTCTTTTTCTCCCTCTTTATAGAGTCTTTTGTTTTTTTACTGATAAGTGTGGGTCTGGTATTTTGGTATTTCTCTTATAAGGGTGACCAAAAAAATTTTATTCAGAGCATTAAATATCAAAAATTATATGATTTTGTTGGCTTGAAGTCTTTGGTAAAGCCTTTTGTAAAAAAGATCTATTAACTTAAAGAATTATAATGAGTCAGATTTTAGTTAATAATATTTTAAGAAATCAAAGGAATATTGTGGCATTGATTGCCATGATATTACTTATATCTAATAGTTTGTTGGCTTATAAAATATTTTCCTACAAGGATAATACAATTATAATTCCGTCATTAAAGCCAGATGATGCTATTTATTATAATCCAAATATTGCCTCAAAAAAATATTTTATGGAATTATCGCAAGATATTATACATCTATTTTTGGATGTAAATCCAGATAATATTAAGAATTCTCATAATAGATTATTAGATCATATCCATCCTGAAATTGAAAATAGATCTAAAATTGTAAGTAGTTTAAGGAGGTTGCAGAAAAAAATCATAAAAAATAAATATTCTTCCTTTTTTGATGTTGACTTGGAAAAGATATTTTTTGATCAGGGTTCTTTGGAATTACTTATCTCTGGGAAGTTTAAAATGCTTTCTTATAACACAATTACCAAAAAAGAAAATAAAACTTATCGTATGAAATTTAACTATTATAAGGGCAGATATTATGTATCGCAGTTAGAGGAGGTAATTGAGGATATCAATAATAATTAATAATAATCAAATGAGAATAATAATCTTACTTATTTTTATTTCATCTTGCTCATCAGCAGATTTTGAATGTCCAGCTCCAAAAGGGCAGGGTTGTAAAAGAATAATGCAAATAGATCAATATTAATTATGAAAATCTCAAATATATCATCATCAATTATTTTACTATTAATCTGCTCATCTTGTGCTGTTAAAAATTATGAACTTCCTGCTCAAAAAGAGTTTGAAAGAACAAATGATGAAGTAAGAAATGTATGGTTTTCAAGTTATTTTGATTCAAGTAATAACAAGCACAAACCCTCAAATGTGGAAGTGGTAATTAGAAGGTCAGATTGGAATAAATAAATTATGGAGCAAGTAGTAAAAAAGAAAAAAATTAATATTGATCAATTTTTTGGTACACAATTCATGAATAATGATTTTGTAAAGCCAGATATGGATTTTTACACAGTACCCCTTCTTTTTCCATATAATCTATATGATAAGGATACTAAATTATTCATTAATGAAAATTCAATTGGTTTTTTACTTGAGATAGATCCTATTGCAGGAATTAACGATAATGATATAGATTCAATTTCATCATATATATCATCTTTAGATGAATTTTTTTCAATGTCAGTGATCAATTATGCATCTCCTGATATTGACGAGGATTTAGAATTGTGGCAAAAAGATAAATCCCAAAATGAAAAAGAAATATTCTCTAAATTAGCAGAGCAGAGAGTTAATTATCAAAAACGGCAAAAACTTAACCCACTATTTGATATTCCTCAAATTGTTGGAAGAGACTTTAAAATAATTCTATCTCTTTCAATTACTATCGAAGATTTTAAAAAATCTAATAAAAATATTTTACAAAAAATAATTCAAAAAGATGATATTGATTTGTCAAAAGATGATTTTGAAGAAATCTCTCAAAAATTATTAAAATATAGAACTGAGTTAAAATCTATTATAACTTCTCTTAATTCATCAGCAAGAGATTTAGATAATAATGATTTAATTAATTTAATGAGGTTAATTTTATCATTTGATAAAAAACCAAATAAAGCAAATCACAATCTTATAAATCCAATAAATAGTGAGATTACTGATGGAGCAAAAAGAATTGAAGTAAAAGATGATCATTTAATCATCAATAATGGAGATGATAAAAATGGTGATTTTTTTGCTAGAACATTAACCGTCAGTGATTATAGAGAATATTGGTCACAAAATTGCAATGATAATCTCATTGGGTTATTTACAAAAAATAAACAAATCTGCACTCCCTTTATTAATTGCTATAGTTTTAAAGTAATTTCACAAAGTTCAGCTTCAAAAAAAGCTAACACAAAAATGTTTAGAGCTACTCAATTAGCTGAAAGTTCTATGGCAAAATTCTTACCAAATGTAAAAGTAAAATTGCAAGATGCTAAATTTGTGGCATCAAAAATTGCCGATGGCAATAAAATGATTGATACCATTCAAAATTTTACCATATTTTCTAAAACAAAAGAAAAATTAGATCGTGATACTCAAGATCTAAAAAATATCTTAGAAGATTCCAAGATTAAAACATCTATTAATTCCTTAATGCAGTTAAATAATTTTCTAATACAAATGCCTTTTGTAGCGGGAAATCATTTTTTAGATGATTATATAAAATTAAGCATGACCAAGAAGCAATTATCTTGGACAGCATCAAATTTAGTGCCTCTAATTGGTGAATGGAAGGGTAATTTATCAAAATATACCAATATAAAAAGAGGAGAGGGATTAATTTTATATGGTAGAAGGGGAGGGTTACTTAATTGGTCGCCATTTCAAACAGAAGTTGGTTTTAATTGTGCGATTATTGGGGGTATAGGTTCTGGAAAATCATTTTTTATGCAAGAAATTGTAACAACTCATCTCGCTTCAAATACTAAGGTTTTTATTATTGATGATGGATATTCCTTTAGAGATTTAACCAATATTGCTGATGGAGAATTTATTGAATTTTCTGATGAAAGGCAAATTAATATCAATCCTTTTGGATTTATAAATCTTAATGATTTATCTAAATCTTCTAAATATCGAATGGAGGTTTCTGATTTTTTGCTAAATATGACATCTCTCATGTGTCGTCCTAATACCGAATGTAGCGAAGAAGAAAAAATAGATATATCAAAAGCCTTAGATCAGATAGTAAATAATTATATCAAAACCAAAATTACCCCAACAATTACCGATATTGCTAATTATTTAAAAAATCAAACCAGTAACAGATCAAAGAATTTAGGTGAATTATTATATAATTTTACCGATCAAGGAATATATGGATCATATTTTAATAAGGGAGAAGTAATTGATATTAATAATATCTTAATGACTTTTGAATTAAGTAATATAAAGAGTGACAAACACTTACTATCTGTTGTTCTGATGTCGGTGATGTATTTAATTTCCGAATATATTTATGTCAAAAAAGGTACAATAAAATCTTTAATTATGATTGATGAGGCTTGGGCAATGCTTAATGGGGGTAAATCAATGGTAACATTTATTGAGGGTCTTGCCAGAAGATGTCGTAAATATGCAGGATCAATTATTACAGGAACTCAAAAAGTTGCCGATTATACACAAAATTTAGGTGCAAAAGCCTGTCTCGATACTTCTGATTGGATATTACTTCTAAGACAAAATCCTCAAGCATTACAAGATACTCAAGAAATTTTAAATTTATCTGACAATCAGATGAATGTGATTAAATCTATTCAGAAAAGTAAGAATTTTAGTGAATTAATAATAAAAGGAGAGGGTACTTTTGCTCTTGCTAGATTTATATGTGATCCATTTTCTGCAATGCTTTATAGTACAAAAAAGGAGCATAGAGATAGGAAGGAGGAATTAATTAAGCAAGGTTATAGCACTGTCGATGCTGTCAAAATAGCAACAAAAGAATTTTTCAATTATGGCTAAAATAACACCTCTAAATAGTTCATATAAGGATTATATAAAAGGAAAAAATCTTATCATTATGGGTATGATTTTATTCTTTTTTATGATGTCTGTTTATATATTTGCTGATGGCGATGATGCAATTTATAAAAAGGGACAAATTAAGGTCGATCTTGATAAGACTTTTAGCGATAATGACAATACAATAAAAATTGCCTTAGAGGGTAGGGTAGAAGAATTAGAAAGAGATGCCAGAAAAAAAGACAAAACTCATTTACAATTATTAAAAGATATAGCTTCTGGAAAAATAGCAATCCCCTCTTTAGATGCGTTAGAGGAAAAAGTAAGCGATCTAGAAAATAATAACATAGTTACAAAAGAGGATATCAAAAATAAAGAAAAGTTAGAAAAACCAAAAGAAGCAACAAAAGTAAAGGAAAATATCATCTATAAATATGCTAAAGAACCATTAATTACAGAAAATAAAGAGCCAGAATTTCCAAAAAATAATTTTTATCAAAATGTAAACAACCATAACATCAATAATTCTCAAAATTATAATAATCAAAATATAGGCAATATAACCAATAATGAAATTGAAATGGTTGTCTTTAATAATAATTCTGATTTTGATGTAAATGAATATTTGCCAGCAGGTTCTATCGCATCAGCTAAATTATTATCTTCTGTTGATGCAGGTGTTGGTGTTACAAGTCAAAGTGAGCCAAGACCAGTATTACTAAGAGTTACATCACATGCTTTTTCATCAGCAAATCCTGAAGATCTTAATTTAAAAAATAAAACAGATATTAGAGGTTGCACCTTAACTGGCGAGGCTAGTGGCGACCTTTCAAGTGAGCGAGGATATATCAGATTAATTAAAATGACTTGTAATGCAGATGATCAAAAAGTGACAGAAGCTGATATTTATGGTTATGTTTCCTCTTTTGGTAAGGCAGGCATTAGGGGTCGCGTTATTGAAAAAGAAGGTGATTTAGTTGCTAAATCATTTATGTCTGGAATCTTAGCTAATTTAGGTAAATCAATAGAGCAAAGATATCAACCAGGCACATCTATTAATGGTGCAATTGCAACGGTTACTAGAAGCACGAGTGATATTGCAAAATCTGGTATGGGATCAGGTTTTGGATCAGCTCTTGATCGATTATCAGATTATTATATCAAAAAAATGGAACAAATTGAGCCAGTAATTTCAATAGGGCAGGGTTTAGATGTTGAGGTAATTTTCTATAAGGGTTCTTTTATTGATGGCAGAAAATCAAAGGAGGTAATTAACAAAAAATTATAATTAAATCATCAGCTTATGAAAAAATATCTATCATTATTTATTTTATTATTTTCTTTTAATTTATTTGGGGCAGAAATTATAAATATTTTCCCAGATATAGAAAAAAGAGTAATATTAAGTAAAAATAATATTAATAGAATTAGTCTTTCAAACGATGTCGTTGAATCATTTCAAGCCAATAAAGGCGATCTTGTAATTACTCAAAATAAAAAAACAAAAGACCTTTATTTAAGAGTAAATTCTTCAACTAAAAAAGTTACTTCACTTTTTTTGGTAACTAAAAATGGCTATACTTATAAATTAAATATCGCTCCAAGATATGTCACATCTAAAACCTTAATTTTAAATAATCCTAATTTAAATTCATCAAAAAGGGCAGATAAGAATGATAATTATAAACAAAATATTATATCGCTTTTAAAGGATTTTTATAATGGCAAAGTTCCTGATAATTATCAATTTAGATCAAAATTTAAGAATAGATCTAAAATCAAGCTCAAAGACTTTAGAGTTATAACAAAAAATACCTTAATTCCACTTAATTACAAAGAAAAAAGACATAAAAAATATAAAATAGAAAAATATCTAATTATCAATAAATCCAAAGAATTAAAGGAGCTAAATGAACAAGATTTTCATAAGGACGGATATGTTGCTATAATGCTTGATGAAAAATCCTTATTACCAAAAAAATCTACAAATTTATATATGGTAAAATCTGTTAATTAGATCTATGAAAATATTCAATCTCAAACATATCAAAAATAATGTCATGGTAATTATCTTATCAATAATTGCTGTGAATCTAACAATATTATCTTTCAAAGATGACTCTTTAAAGATAGTAACGGCAAATTTTTATATGATCGATAATTCATTATTAAGTTTTAAATCTGATGAGAAAAAAATAGTAGAAAAATCTGTTACCAGAAAAACAATTTTTAAGAATTATTTGGGAGAAATTTCAAAAAAACGAAATCTTATCATTTTAGATAATAGATTTGTAAATGTTGCGTCAAAAGAAGATATAACGGATCAACTGTTAATATTGGTTGATGATATTAAGAAGAATGAAAAATCATGATTAATATAATAAGTAAAAAATACATTTTATTAATCTTATGTTTTTTGCCAATAATTATGATTATATGTGCAAGAATTAATAATTATTATATTGGTTATAATTTATCCAGCTCAATTAATAAAATTATTTTTATCTATAAAAAAGATAATTCTTATAAGCCAAAAAGAGGTGATCTAATAATATTTAAAGTAAAAGAGAATGACCCATTTTTTGCCAATAAGAAATTTACAAAATATGTTATTGCTTTACCTAATGATAATATCAAATTTCAAGAAAATAACTATAAGATTAATGATATTGTAACATTTACCGCTAAAGAATTTGGCAAAAAAGGTCAAAAATTAACTAATTTTCAATTACCAAACAAAAATAATATTATTCCAAAAGATAATTATTTTACTGCTTCATTTCATCGAGATAGCTATGATTCTCGTTATTTTGGCTATGTCCATCAAAATCAAATAATCGGATATGTTGTGGTATCTATTTAGAATATTTCAAATTTTCATTCTGGTTATCTTACCTAATGTCACTTTTGCAAAAGATTTTGGATCTGTTGTAAATTCCTATGATATTGCCGAAACAGATGCATTAAAGATGATCAAAGAAAAATTATCCAAAATGCAAGAATCAGGTAAAATAGAAGAATTGCAGAAAAAATGGCAAGAAAATTCAATTAAATCAGCCAATAGACCAAAAGATGCAACTAATATTATCAAAAGAAGAGAGGCAACATTTGTTAGATATTATGATCCATCAATTACAGTTACAGAAAATCTAAAAGATCATAATGGCATAATATTTGCCAAAAAAGGTACAAGGATTAATCCTTTTGATAAATTACCTTTTAATTATCAGCCCACAATGATTTTTATTGATGGAGATGATGAGGATCAAATGAATCATGCAATTAATCTATATGAAAAAAATAACCAATTAAAAATAATTCTAATCAGAGGAAATATTATTGATCTCATAAAAAATAAAAAAATTAGATTATATTTTGATCAAAATGGAGCTCTAACAAATAAATTTAATTTACAATATTTTCCATCATTAATTACTAGAGAGGGTAAGTTATTAAAAATCACAGAACTTGCCCTATGAAAAAATATATCACAATTCTAATAATATTAATTTCTTTTATTTTTAGTAATAATTTATTTGCTAAAAATTGTTCAGGAAAAATGTTTAATCCAGTAACTGATGTTTGTTGGGATTGTATTTTTCCAATATCAATAGGAGCGGCACAAACCCAAGGAGCTAATAAAAGACATGACACTGATAATTTTCCATCTCCTGTTTGTATATGTCCCAAACCTCCTGCTATGCAACCCACACCAGGTATGGCTGTTGGATTGTGGGAAGCTATAAGATTGGTCGATATTACAACAAGACCTTATTGCTTAACCAATTTAGGTGGAAAAGAGATCATCCCTGAAAATCTATCTTTGCAGCAAAATGGCATTGAATCAGCAAATTCCAAGGAAGCAACATATCATCTACATTGGTATCATAGCCCAGTTAATACAATGCTTAATTTATTTGTAGATAGTCTCTGTGTTGTTGGTTCTGCAGCAGGTTTTGATATGGCTTATATGACAGAATTTGATCCATTATTTCATGATGATATGTTATCATTTATTATTAATCCTGAAGCTATTTTATTTGCCAATCCTATTGCACAAGCTGCTTGCATTGCTGATGCTATTGCATCTACCGCCTATAAGCCATTAGATTTTTTATTTTGGTGTGCAGGCTCTCAAGGTCATTTATATCCCTTTACTGGCAATGTTAATGGTGGAGTAAGCTCTATTCAAATTAGCTCCCTTATTACAGAAAAATTTATTGCAAAATTACATCGACAAATGATGCTTCCAATTACTTCTGGACCAGATGCTATATGTAGTCCATATCCATTTCCAATAATTAAAAAGAGTCAATATAGATTACAAACAACCTTTCCAAAAGTGGGGATGGGTAAATTTGGCTGTAATCCAATTGGCAAGAGTACAATTCTTCATGAACAATTTAAGAAGATACCTTATAAGGGCGAGGATTTTGGTTATTTAATCTGGAGAAAAAGGAATTGCTGTATGCTATGATAAGAAAAATATTAATAATCACATCAATTATATTATCGTCAAGTATTTTTGCTAATGAAGTTGTTTATCAAAAATCTGAGCAAGAAACAATAAGAGCAGATTTTAAGAATATCAATCTCAATAATCATCAAAATTTAATTGATAATTCTGATATTAATTTAGATAGGAAGGATATTAAAGAAAGTAAAGAAATTCTAAAAAAAGCAGAAATTTATAAAATAGATAGCAAAAGAATAGATCATATAAAAGAAGAATTTTCTGATATTAATTTATCCCAAGATCTTATTAAAAAGTCGGAAATGATGAATAAAAATCTTTTCCCTAAATTAGCTAAGAAATATCAATCAAAAGACAAAAATCACAATGGTTTAGTAATATTCTTATCCTCTTCATTAGATAAAAATCTATGGGAACAATATCAAAATGATATCATGAAATATAATGCTAGAGCGGTAATAAAAGGATTTATTGACGGCTCTATGAAAAAAACAATTAATTTTATCAATAAAATAGAAAACAGAAAAGCAGGAATAGAAATTGATCCAAAATTATTTAAAAAATTCAATATTACTAAAGTTCCAACAATTATTCTATATGATCAAGAGCAATGTCAAAATGATGAATGTACACCAAATTTTGATAAAATAACAGGAACAGTAGGAATCGGATATTTTCTAGAAAAAGTAGAGCAGGAGGGTGATTTATCCGAAAAGGCTAAAAAAATATTAAGTAAATCACATTATAGATGAAAATATTATTAAGATTTCATATTATTTTTTTGAATTTCAAAAAGTATTTTTGTCAGCATTTTTGCTTGTTCTTCGGTAAATCCTACTTCCAAAAATTTTTCATAGGCTTCAAGAGTATCAATCATAATTTATTAAAAAAAATAACAAATAAGATTAATTATATTTCTTTTTGTAATAAAAAAACAAGTATAATCCTAATCATCTCAATCTCTCTATTAACAAATACATCTCATGCCAGATATGATTTTGGCTTTTCAGATGAGGTAAATGCTAATAATATGGTTAATAGCCATATTAATGAAAAAAATGCCAATAATAATGCTTATTATGATGAGTATCAGAAAAACCCTCCATCATATGATATTAATAATCTAGAATCAGATTCAAGAGATGCAGAATATAATGATCAAAATAGTAAATTATTAAAAAAATCTTATGAGGTAAATAATTTAAAATTCAGAGGCGATGAAACTTTTTTATCAACAAGTCGAGATATTATGCTTAATGATAATAATGGGGTTAATCTTAATTATTCTAGCTGCAAGGATTTAGAATTTAATTGTTTTGATTATAAGAAGAAGATTAATAAATCATGTATTTCTGATTTAATTAATAAGGATTATGGTAATCATTTTTTTACTTGTAAGGAGCAAAAAAATATCTCTTCGAATTACTGTTTAGAGAAGAATCAATTTAGTTGCAAAAAATCTACATATAGCTTCCCAAAGGTAATTTATCAAAATTTTCAGGGGTTTAGTTATCAATTTCCATATTTATATTTAGGATTTAATAAAAATAATAGCTTAACCAGAAATTGTTCTGGTTATAATTGGGAATTGAAATTTAAAATTGATGATATCTCTTCTATAGAAACATTCTCTTTAACAGAAATATTAATAGATGAGATTGCAGAGATTTATGTTAATGATATATTAATATATAAATTTCCTAATTATAAATGTAGTAGTTGGAGGGGGTCTAATTGTGGTTGTGAAAATACTTTTAGATTCAAATTAAATCCAAATAAAAATCTAAAGCCATATCTTAAAGTTGGCAATAATACTCTTAGAGTTAAATATGTAGTAGGATATGTGGCATCCTTTTGGTCAAAATTTACTCTGAAATATAAAAAATGCCAAGAATTTAACAAGGTTACATCTAATAATTGTGAGTCATTAGAATCTAATCCAAATTGCAATAAACAAGGTGAAAAATTTTGTTCTAAAACAGATAATAATTATTATATTTTAGGAAAAAAAGTTAATGAATGTTTAGAATATAAAACATCTTATAATTGTGTTGATGAAGAATTTAATCATAATAAATGTGATTTATTTAGATCAGATACAAAATGCGCCATTCATTCAGAGATTTGTAATAATTATAATCAAGAATTTAATAAATGTATCAATCAAACAAGTAAATTTGAATGTGATTATAAAAAAGAATTAGATAATTATGATAATATTGATTATGAATTTACCTATGATGTTAATTTACTAAATTATGATGAATCTCATTGTCAAAATTATAAGGATGATCCAAATTCTTGTATACTAAATAACAAAAAATGTCTACTTTTTGATCAAAATAATATTTGCCACAAATATCAAAATAACTATAGCTGTCAAAATAATCCAAATTCAAAATGTAATATTTTATCTAAAGAGTGTAATTTCTTAAGATCAAAATGTAGCCAATTTGATAATCAGGATGAATGTTTAATAGAAAATAAATATTATTTTTGTCCCAATAAAATTGATAATATTAATAGTGATAATAATGATATCTTGATGTGCGACATGTCTGATTATATTGCTAATAATCAAGATGAGGAAGAAGAAAATGATTTTGGCAAATCTGTATCTCATATGAAAATGCTAGAAGAGGCAGGAGATGATTTTATAAATGATCCTTTATCAATATTCACAGGTCAAGCTAATTCCTGCGACCAAGATAAATTAAGTTATAATAATTGCTGTCGTGCAGGAGGTTGGGGTGATGATATAGGTCTTGGTGGATGTTCTTATAAGGAGGAAAAATTACAATTACAAAGTAAAAATAAACAATGTATTTATGTTGGATCGCATTGCTCTAAAAAGGTTTTTGGTAAATGCGTAAGAAATCAGCATAGCTATTGCTGTTTTAATAGTAAGATTGCCAAACTAATTCAAGAGCAAGGTAAGTCACAATTAGGCAAATCCTTTGGTAATTCAAATTCTCCAAATTGTTTAGGATTAACGGAATCAGATATATCGAATATTGATTTTTCTAAGATGAATTTTTCGGAAATTGTCGATGATGTTATTGCCAGAACTAATCCTCATAATGAACAAAATTTTAATCAATTAACAAAAAATAAAATAAAAGAATTTTTTGACAAACGTAAAAATCAGCAATGATAAGAATAATATTTATTTTAATCCTAGTAACAATAAATATCTCATATGCAAGTGATAGATCTGTATCTGAAAATCATAAAAAGCAATATTGTCCGAGTAGTGATAATTGGCATTTCCATTGTGATCCAGATCAGGAAAAGAAAAAAGAAGAAGAAATGATACAAGAAAAAATAAACCAAAATAATGCCAATAATAAAGAAGTTATGCCAATGGATATTGTTAAACAAAGAAGAATAGATTATGAAAATGCTCATGCAGATTTTTTACTTAATCCCAATGATGAGGCAAAAGGATTAAAATATCTCAGAGCAAGGCAGAAAATGCTAAAAGATGTATCTCTTGCTGTTGCTAAAGAACAAGAAATTAAATGGAAATATGGCGATCTTAATTATGAGAATATTAGGCCAACTAGTTCATTTTCTAATAAAATATATAAAAGACAAAGATTCCTTGATATTGAAGATCACACAAAGAATCTAAAGCATGAATATGGTTTAATATATTTTTATGCTTCATGGTGTAATATTTGCAAGAGATTTTCTCCAATATTAAAGAATTTTACAGATAATTATCAAATTCCAATTTCTGCTATTTCAACTGATGGGGGAGAGGATGAATATTTTCCTAATTACAAAATAGATAATGGTCAGTCAGATAGGTTTGGTATAACCCACACCCCAACAATACTTCTTTATAATAGTAAAACTAATTCTTCGCAAATCATAGGTAGTGGTTTTGTGCCAATAGATGAATTAAAAGAAAGGATATATTTATTAACCAGAGAAAATGCAAAAAATGCTTATTAGATTGTTAATAATAATTACAATATTTATTCCCAATGTATCTTTGTCATCTATTGGATCTCAAATGGATGAATATCTTAATAATATGGGATTAGGAGGTAATTATACTTCTCCAAAAAAATGGCAAGATAATTCAAGAAATAATTACTCACTTGGTTCTTTTGGGTACAGAGCTCCAACAAAAATTCTGCAACCTGCACATGTTAGGGTGCCAGAGATTAATGCAGGATGTGGAGGTATAGATATGCATTTAGGAGGGTTATCTTTTGTTGGAAAGGATGAATTTGTTGCTTTTGGTAAAGCAGTGGTTGCCGATGCTCAAGGATATGCTTTAAAAGCAGGATTGGGACTGTTATGTCCTTCTTGCGAGAAATGGATGAGCGAACTACAAGATATATCATCAAAAATAAATAATTTTTCAATGAATTCTTGTAGCACAGCTAAATCTTTAATTAATAATGTCGGACAAAGATTTAAGAGCCAGTCAGAATGGAATTGTGCCTTAAAAACATCAATTGCTAGTGGCAATTCTAGAGACCCAATTTCAGCAAGAAAGGGCTGTAGTAATAATAATGGTGCTAAAAACATCAATTACAGTAAAGAAGAAAAAAACGAAGGAGCCCCACCATTAAATTTAGTATGGAGAGTATTAACAGATAATGAGGCTCAAACATCAATTGATCTAACAAAATATTATGAGATTTTAATGTCAATGACTGGAACTGTTATTTATAAAAAAGATGGCAGTTCAATTACTAAAAGAGCTATGGCAATTAAGGGCGACACAATAAATATTTTAATGAATGGAGGTGATCTTAATATTTTTAAATGTGATGATATTTCTGATTGCATAAATATGTCTAATATAACTCATAATATTGCTTCAAAGGATGCCTTTTTACCTAAAGTTAGAAAATATATTACTGATATTCGAAATAAATTAATCAAGCAATCTAAAGGTGAAAAGGTTGAATATACAGTGGAGGAAAAAAACTTTGTTACAAATGCTCCCTATGGTATTCCAATAGTTAGAATCATATCAATTGCCCATATAGATAAAAAATCATCTGATTTTTCTATTGATAATATAGATCAGTGGATCGCTCTTTCTATGACTTATGATTTTTTGGCCAATATGCTAGATCAAATTCAAAATAAATCCTTATTTTCCTCAAATCTAGATATTGATTCTCGTAAATTAGTTATAAATAACATCAGTATCCTTAGAAATAACATCAAACAAAAATCAAATAAATTAGATAATAAATTTAAATCAGTAATGGCAAAAATCGAATTTTATGACCAAAAGGAAATAAAATCTAATAATAAGTTAAGAACTTCGATTAATTAAAAAATTATGGATATTATTTATACTCACGGAGGAGGAGCTTTTGTAGAGTGGGTTTTTAATGCAATAGCATCAATTATAGGTCAAGATTCGTATAAGACTATCATAACAATGGGAGGTCTTATTGGTTTATTTTGGATATTGCTAAAAAATACAGTTAGAATTAATTGGGGAGATTCTACCAAAACTATGATGATAGCCATCTCAGCCTATTATTTTATGTTTATTCCTAAAATGAATGTAGCAATTCATGATGTAACTGATTATGGACAAGTAAGACAAGTAGATAATGTTCCTTGGGTCTTAGGAAGGTTAGCTTCTATGACCAGTGCTATTGGTTATAATATGACTAAACCATTTGATCAGTTCTTTTCATTACCAGAATCTAATCAATATCAAGAATATGGATATTTATTTGGAGCGGATATTATTAATCAATCAAATAAAGCAACGATAAGAGATCCTATGCTTCGAGAAAACACTAAAGAATTCATTAATAATTGCTTAATTTCTGCTATGCAAATGGGTCAATATAGTGTTTCTGACATAAGAAATAGTTCCAATCTTTTTACATTACTAAAATCTACCATGAAAAACACTCTTGATGTTATGGATTGGAAAGTTCCAAGATCACCAAATGGTTATGAATATCAAAAACTAAATTGTGGTGATGCATTCCAAAGAATTGAGGTAGGATTAATAGCAGATCAACCAAAGATCATAAGGTGGATTTCAAACAACATAAAAAGCAGTAAATTCATCACAGGATCATTATCTACAAATCAAGATATTGATATCGATCCCACAGTAAATACTCAAATTAGTCAGCAAGCAAGTTTCTTTATGAATATTAGCGATTCTTCAAGAGATTTATTATTCCACACCGTCCTTAGAAATGCTATTAAAGATGCGACAGCAACTGATGCTGAGAATTATTCAAAAGCAGTATCATCGCTTCAATCAAATAATATGATGCATATAGCAGGAGAAATGGCAAAACAAACTGTTGTTTTATGGAGAATCTTCTTTGAAATATTGCTTTATGCAGGATACATCTTATTAATTCCTTTAATGTTTATCTTAGGAGCAGAGCAAAGATTAATAAGTTACTGCAAAAAACTCCTCGAATTACAATTATGGATGCCATTATATGCTATTTTAAATGGATTAATGGTTTATTCTCAAAAATTAAGATTCAAGAATTTTGCAAATGAAGGATATTCAATTGCAAATATAGAGGCAATAAATGATGGATTATCTCAATTATCATTATTATCAGGATTTGCTGTTATAATGATACCATTTCTCGCTAAAATGCTAATGAATGGTTTTGATTCTCTAACTCATATGGCATCAATGATGATGTCTCCTGTAATGCAAACAGCACATTCAACTGCTGCAGAAGTAACATCAGGAAATTATAATCTTGGCAATACATCAATTGGTAATCATTCTTGGAGCAATGTTAATGCCAATAAATCTGACATAGCCAATATTAGCACAGGAGCAGACGGAATAAGAACTTTTACCAATCAAGATGGCACTCAAACCTATGATGGCACCCTCCTTGAAAATAAATTTACTGATTTTAATTTGTCATATGGCAAAAATATATCATCATCATTAACTCAACAGCAAGAATCCTATCTAACCAGAGGTGAAGATCTTAGAAATTCCTCAATAGAATCAATGAATACTTCTTGGTCAAAATTATCGGAATCAGCACAACATTATCAAAATGCTGTTCAAAATGGCGAAAGCTGGACAAAGGATGTGAGTCAGGAAATGCAGGATGCTTATGCTACAACTAACTCCCTTAATGCTTCTCTTAGTACAAGTACTTCAGGAGGAGTTAAATTATTTGGTAATGGTGTTAGTATTGAGGGTAGGGCAGGAATGGAAATACAAGCAGAGGCTAGAGATACTTTATTAAAAATAGACCGCCTATCCAAATCAGGATCATTTACCACTTCTAATGAAGAGTTAAATTCACTTAATGAATCTGTTTCTAATCATTATAATCAATCTTTAGAACAACAAAAGAGCTCGAGCCAGTATCTTGATAATGCGACAAGAATTGCTGATTTAAAACAGCAAATTACCTCATCAGATATTGCTCATCAGCAATCTCTTAATAATGAATTTATTGATTATCTTCAAGATGATAGAGGTTTATTTGATAGGCAAATTAAAGATATTGTTGCTAATTCTCATGGTCAGGAAGAGCAGGAATTTATCTCTGATTTTATAGAATATAAAACAGATAAATTACTTGATCCATTAAATATAGATTCTACCTCTAATAATATGAAGCAAGATTTTGCTAATGATACCAAATCATTTGATCAAAATAGCAAAATAGAAGATCGATTTAATCAAAATGAAAAATTAATTGCTAAAGAAGGTGATAAAATCAATAAAAATATTGATTCTAATATAGAATCTGAGGTTGAGGGAGGATTTAAAGAAATTTCTGACAATCCAAATATAGATAATATAAAAAGGCCAGAGATTGATAATTAACTATAATACCTTCTTTCTCTGTCGATTATATTGCGAGTTTGCCAGTTTTGAGAAGAATTATTTTTGTTTAACCCTTGATTAAATCTTTTTATGTTATTTATCTCCTCCTCGCTCAATTCTCTTCTATGGATGCCATAGATTTTGAGATATTTAAACCAAATTGGTTTTTTGAGGTTAAAGGCAGTAAATATTGCAGGAATAGTGTTTAGGCAGATAACTACAGATAATAAAAATGGTAATATTAATGAGAAAATATGACCAATAATGATAAAACTAGATATGGATATGATAATTGGTAATAATAAAAAGAAAGAAAGGGCTTTGAGCCTTTTTTTATTTCTGTTTTTTCTTCTATTAATTTTTGAATTTTGGTAAGGATTTTTATTACTCATATCTAATTAATTAACTTAAATTTTTTAGAATTTGATTAATTAAATTCTACAAGTAATTATACCACAAAATCAAGCAAAAAACAAGCTAAAAGCTTGATTTTATTAACTTTAAATTAAATTTATTATGTTTTTACAATTTAACAAAATATTTTCCAATATTCCTAAATCAAGAATAGCAATTTATGCTATAATATCGTTTCTTTTTACTGCTTCTTTCATATTTCCATATAGCACTAATAGTAATGCTTATGATCCGATATATTTTGTATATTTTCTTCTATTTTCCAGTTTTCTTCTATTTTTATATTTGGATTTCAAAGATGAAAAAGAAAATGAATTTACAGAATATAAGGATTTGGCGTTTGCTATGATTATTCTATCCATATTTACAGCAGTAACATTTAAATTATTGATAATTCCTTCTATTATCAAGTTAGGAGCAATATTTACTACTTTATTCTTATTTTTGTTGATTATGCACAGAATCAGAAAAAGCTAATTATAGATATAGTGCAATCAAAAAGGGGGAATTTCCCCCCTTTAATTAAGTTAAAATCAACAAAATATTAATGTCATATAAATTCATCAGAGGTTCACAGATAAGTTTTCATTTTATGAAGATGTTTGCTCAATCATTTAAAAGAATGATGTGGATGTCTTTTGTCTTTATGATTTTAGGTATGATTATTTATTTTAAGAGTAATGCTGACTCATATCCATTTAGATTGGATCTAATGGGATTTTATTTAAAATCATTATTAGATTCTTTATTTTCCCTAGCTAGAGATGTTAGTTTTGTTGAATATGACGGAAATATTGTAAAGACAAGTAATGAAAATTTTATTATTTGGTATGAAAGAGTAATTTTACCAAAATTAATCTTCTTTACTAAATCATCTTTAATAGCTGGAATTAAATATTTTATCATTAGCTTCTTTACCATATTGGTTATCTTTTATTTAAAAGGTTCTTTAAGAGCAAGAGACAAGATGATCAGGGGCAAGAATATTGTGTCTGATAAAATGCTAAAAAGACAATTATTCTTCTTTAACCTTAAAAAATTTAATTTCTTTCCTTATAAAATAGGAGATTTCGCTTTTCCAAATAATACTCATTTCCAGCATAGTATAATTACAGGAGGTTCTGGAAGTGGTAAAACACAAATGACAAGCGATATTATAGAGCAAATTAGAAAGAAAAAGCAAAAAGCGGTTATTTATGATAGATCAGGCAGTTTCATTAGAAAATTCTATGATCCTCAAAAAGATATAATATTAAACCCCTTTGATGTTAGATCAAATTACTGGGATATATTTACTGAAATTAGCAATAAGAATGATGTTACTAATATTGTTAATGCTTTAATAGAAGATAATAAAACTGATCCTTTTTGGAATAAATCTGCCAAAATAATTACCATTGAAGTAATTAATAAATTAAAAAGAATAAAAGATAATCCTACAAATAAGGATTTAACTGATATTTTGTTAAAATATGATTTAGAAAAATTCTGTAAATTTCTAAAAGATACCAATGCAGTATCAATTGCTGATGAATCTTCTGAAAAGACAATTGCATCTATTAGATCTGTTATTGCTTCTTATCTTAGTTCATTAGCGATAATAACTGATCTTAAAAATCATGATCAAGATTTTTCAATAAAAGATTGGATTAATAATAACAATAAAGATGATTCTATTTTATTTATTTCTTCCAAGATAGATTCTCATGATAATGTCAAATCATTAATATCAGCATGGCTTGATATTGCTATATTACAATTAATGAATCTTGATCCAGAAATCAAAAGAACATTGTGGTTCATTCTAGATGAGTTACCTTCATTACAAAAATTACCAAATTTACAAACAGGTCTTGCTGAATCCAGAAAATATGGAGGATCTTTTTTAATTACTTGTCAATTATATTCACAATTAAAGGAAATTTATGGTCATAATAATGCTCAGTCAATTTCTGGTCTTTGCAGAAATAGAGTTACATTTTCCACTCCAGATGAGACAACTGCTAATTGGTGTAGTAATAATCTAGGAAAAAAAGAAAATATATCAACCAAAGAAAATTTATCATTTGGAGCAAATGAATATAGAGATGGAGTAAATATTTCACAAAATAAAGAGCTAGAAAGTCTTGTAATACCAAGTCAAATAATGAATTTAAAAGATTTAGAATTTTATATTAGTCTTAGTAATGGCTTTCCTATATCAAAAAGTAAAATCAATTATAAAAATAGAAATGATATAGCAGATATGTTCCTTGAAGATAAAGAATTATCAAAGTTTGATAGTAATATTAAAAATAACAAATCAGAAGAAAAACCTATTATTAAAGAAAATTATAGTCAAAAATTAGATGAAGAAAGAGACAGAAAATCAAAAATAATCTTAGATTTAATCAGATCAGAGGCAAAAGAAAACAACATCTATACTAATAAAATATTTGCAGAGAAATTTGAAAATAAAATGGGTTTAGGAAATAGCGACGCTATATCTAAAAGAATATCAATACTCGCTACAAAAGGTTATATTAAATTTAACAAAAATTACCAAGATTTTAACTTGCAAAAAGACATAAAAAACAAATTTGGTATTCTTTGCACAAAAGATATGATTTACAATAATCAAACAATAAATCCCACGCATTATAAATCATCCGATGTTGGCATTATCCTTGAAATAGAAAATCAAAACCAGATTGATTGGCAAGATGAGGATAATTTATTTATAGAAGAGCAGGGTAATAATCAAGATATCGTAACAATTCCCACTGAAACAGAAGATCTAACATTTACAGAGATATCTGAGGATAGTGAAACTAATTTAAGTAATGTAAATAAAGAAGATGAGTTTGAAGAAGATATAACAGAAAATACCACAAATGATGTGGAAGAGGAGTCGGATGATGAATCATCTTCTGAAAATTCTAATACTAACCCTTTCTAACTATGAGTAAAAAAAATAATTATCAAACCATAGGTATAGCTTTATTGCCAGAACAAAAAAAGATTGTACAAGAAAAAGCATTTCAATCAAATATGACTGTAAGTGAATATATCAAAGCAAGAATTTTTGAAGATAAAGATGTATCTAAGAAAAATATTAATCAATATGAAAAGGATATGATGAGCGTATCCATCAAAATCTTTTTTCTTCTTCAGTCTTTTATGAAAAACCAAAAAAACTACAAATCTAAAGAAATAGAAAATTTATTTAAAGAAGCTGAAGAATTCTTGGTAGAAAAAAATTACAAAACCCAAGAAGAATTTGATAAATTATATCATTCAAGCAATTGCTCCTTTGCCAAAGGCAATTTGTAACTAAATAAAACAAATAAAATCTAAATAATCAAGCAAAATGCTCTCAACTTCTAACATATCAGATGTAAATTATTATCTAAATACCAAATATTTTTCTTTAGCAAGGGAACAATTGCTTGATGATAAACAATTTGCAGGATCATTGATTCATGATTTATTAATTGATCAAAAATTCAATAAGGAAGATTTCACTAATCTTTGTAAGGGAAAGATTACAACAGCAAATGGAGAATATATAGAATTAGGAAGAAAAAACAAGGATGGAGAGTTAGAGCATGATATGGGTAGAGATTTAACATTTTCAGCACCAAAATCAGTAAGTCTTCAGCATAATATGGAGGGGGGTGATAAAAGAATTAAAAAAGCTCTTTTTACTGCCACTAAAGAAACATTAGATTATATTGAGAGAAATTATACATTTACTAGAATAAAAGATGAATCTGGCAAGATAAAATTGATTAAAACAGGTAATTTTTCTGCTTCACTTCTATATGAGAATTTAAATCGTAATTTAGAATTTGATGATCATATTCATTGTACAATATTTAATGCTACAAAAAGACCTGATGGCAATATTAGATCATTAGAATTTAAGAAGATAATAGAAAATAAGATGCATTTTGGCATGATCTTCCGTATGAATCTTGCCAATCAAATTCAAAAATTAGGTTATGAGGTAGAAATTACTGATAAAAAATATAATTTCTTTGAAATTAAAGGATCAGATAAAGAGCTTTGTAAAGAATTTTCTACTAGAACAGATGAGATTAATCAAAAAGCCCTTGAATTAAATCAAAATCCAAATGCCAAGACAAAAGAATTAGCTAATCTTTTAACTAGAAATGATAAGGAATTATCGGTGGAAAATATTAAACAAGTAATAAAGAATAGATTAGATAAATTATATTCAAAATATAATTTATCTAAAGAAGAGATTATAGATAATATTAAATCACTTATCTTTAAATCTAAAAATCCAAAAGATTCCTCTAATTCTAGCAATACTGATATTAAGACAGAAAATGTCAAAACATCTATTACTAAAGTTATAGAGCATCTAAGTGAAAGAAAATTATATTTTTCTAAAGAAGAAATTATAAATCATTCCTCTATCATTTCCTTTTCTAATAGAAAAATATTTAGTATTTCTGATATTGAAAAAACAATCGATAAATTAATAAATAAGAAATTTCTAATTAAAACAGATATTAGCAATTCTAATAATCAAATTTGCTATGGCACAAGGCAGTCACTAGAGCAAGAAAAGGCAATTATTTCTATTTGTTATGAAGGTAAAAATAAATTTAATTCAATTTCAGGGGTTAAAGATATTGAACATTATTTTAAGCTCCAAGAGGAAGAAAAAAATATAAAATTAACCAAAGGACAGCTTGAAGCTGTTAAATTAATAATTAACTGTAAGGATCAATTTAGCATCATACAAGGCTATGCAGGAGTGGGTAAAACCTTTGCCATTGGTAAAGCAGATGAATATTTAAATCATATTAACAAAATAGCAAAAGAATCCAATCCAGATCATATCAATTATCAAATAATAGGTTTAGCACCTAGTGGATCTGCCACTAAAGAATTAGAATCAGTAATTGGAAAAGCTGATACATTACAATATTTTCTAAAAAAATATAATGGTTATGCTAATGGCAGAGGAACGATAGATGGAATAGAAAAAGAACGAAAACTATTTGAAAATAAAACAATATTAATTGATGAATCATCAATGATTGGATCGAGTCAAATGCATGATTTACTTAATATATCTAAAATATTAAATCTAAAATTAGTTTTTTTAGGAGATAAAAGTCAAATATTATCCGTTGATGCAGGATTACCATTTCATAGTTTACAAAAGGAAGATCTGAAAATAGCTAAAATGACAGATATTGTCAGACAAAATAATCCAATATCAAAAGCCATTGCTTATAGCTCATATGCTAAAGACTTCCAATTAGTCTTTGAAAAAGTAGGATCAAATCTTCTTGATTGTAGTAATCATTCAAAATTATTTGATTTAGATTATGACAAGAAAAATGACAAATATTTTGTAACCAATGATCATACAGCAAAGGCAGCTGCAATATTATATCATGATCTAGACAAGAAAGAACAGAAAAACACCCTATTAATTACTCCATCTAATTCAACAAGACATTTGATTAATCAATATGTTAGACAAGGTTTAGATAACAAATCTAATTCTATCAATCAAATTATCCTCACTAATGAGAATTTAACAATTGCCCAAAAATCAAATTATTATTTTTATGAGCAAGGTCATATCCTCTTATTTAACAAAGCCAATAAAAGATTAAATATCAATAAGAATGAATATTTTAAAATAATTAAGGTAAATGATAGTAATCAAACCTTACTTTTAGAATCTATTAATAATAAGGATAAAGATAATAATGGTAAATTAGTCATATTTAATCCAAATAAGGCCAATTCTTTGTTAGATAATATTGAAATCTACAAAAAAGAAATAAGGCAATACTCCCTAAATGAAAAAATCATCTTTACCAGAAAAATAGAAGAAGCTAATCAATATAAGGGTAAAGAAATAACAAAAGAACAAATAGCAAAAATAATCAATTCTACAATAGCAACTATCACTAAAATTGATCATCAAAATAAAAAGATAGATATCAAATTAGATGATAATAACCAAATCATTAATATTGATCTAAATAATAATGATCATAATCACATATTATCCCATTCTGATTATGGTTACTGCCTTACTAACTATAAATCCCAAGGTAAAACCCAAAATAATGTTATTATTGTCCTTGAGAGCTATTTTAAACATCTAGCTGATGCTAGAAACACTCTTGTTGCTGTCACTAGAGCTAAAGATAATATTCATATCATAACAGATAATAAGGAAGAATTAATAAAACAAATTGCAGATAATTATGATAATAAAAAATCAGATGAAACTTCAATAATTAATGCTAGATATGATAACAACTCTCTGTTGCAAGAGAAAATAACCTTACAGGAAAATCTCTTTAAAGAATTAAATCTAAGCAATGAATCTTATAATAAATATCAATTAGCACTTAAAAATAATCAAAATTTTAATAAATATTATTCTAGACAAAGAGATATACAAAGAACAAAAGAATTAGAAACGGAAAATATTAATTCTAATTTAACAAAGTCAGATAATTTCAAAAATAAATCTGCAAAAGACATCCTTAAAAACAATCTAAATATAGAAGAAAATCCAAAAAGGAAAATCCAAAATGGTAAAGTAAATAAATTATCCTATTATGAAAAAAGACAACAAATCCTAGATAATCTATCCGATCATGAAATCAAACAACATTTTACAAATTTCATTCATGATAACTTCAATAATAGTGATTTAACAAGATTAGATGAAGCAATTGACAAAGCTTTTAGCAATCAAGGTCATTATCAAAGATTTGGCAGAAATCTATCAGCATCAATTATCTGGCATGGTAAAGCAGGATCAATTAAAGATTTTAGATCTGACCAAAGTGAAAAATGGGGAATTGGTAATATTAAAATAGAAGATCATCAGCTTAATCAAGTAAAAGACCAATTAGACCAAAAATCCCAATATAAACCCAAAGAGCAACATAAGGAAGAATATAAACAAAAAAGAGAGGAACAAAAATTAAAACAAATAATAGAATATAATAAAAAGGCTAAAGAAGCAGAAAAATTATTTAATTACCATAAAAATAATAAAATCAATCAAGATCTTAAATTAAGAGAAAAAGCCATCAAAAATCATCCTTACCTTAAAGAAAAAAACCTCAATAATAATGATAAAATAATCAAAAATAATGATATTGTAATTACAAAAGATAATAGATTATTAATATCAGCAAAAAATAAGGATAATCAAATAAGAACTATTCAATCAATAGATGAAAAAGGCAATAAAAGATTCCTCAAGGGAGCAGAAAAGCAAGGCAATTTTTTTCTCATCAAAGGTTCAATAAAAGAAAATGAAAAAACAATCTACATCACAGAAGGTGTTGCAACTGCGATAAGTATTAACCATGCTACAAATTGCCCTACAATAGCCTGTTTTGATGCAGGAAATATTGAAAAAACTCTAAAAGAATTACAAGAAAAATTTACAGATAAAAATATCGTCATTGCTGCAGATAATGACAGATTCAAACTAAATAAAACAAGTAACAAAATAGAAGAAAAATCACAAAATACAGGTAAACAAAAAGCAATCAACGCCGCTAAAAAATATAATGCCAAAGTAATATTACCACAATTTCATAATCCAGAAAATAAAGATCATATTAAACTATTATCAGATTTTAATGATTTACATAAACATTATGGAATTGATCATGTTAAAGAGCAATTGCATAATAGGGAGAATTATTTAGATTTAGGGGGTAAACATCACGAAATGGTTCATGATGGAAAAAGAATTGAAATTGTTAAATAAGTGAATTTATAATGACCTCTGAAAGAAAAAAATTATTTATTATTGGAGCAGGAGCTAGTAAGCAAATAAAAAAATATTTAACAGGAGAGCAGTTGCTAGAAAAAATAAAGGATTATTTCTCAAACCTAGATACAAATTACAATTCAACCTCTACACAAGGACATTCTCTTAGAAGTAAAATTGAATACTTTACCTCGAAAGATAAAGATAAGATATATGATCTTATTTATAATTTATATGAATCTAGTCATAGTGATGATTTTAAATGTTCCGCTACATTATCTATTTTAATTAAACTTCACAATCCTGATAGTATTGATAATTTTGTTCAAAACTTAGAGTTATTTATACCAAATGAAATAAAACAATTAGTATGTATCGATAAAATTAAAAAACAGGCTCAAGATATTGTTGCCAATATTTTAAAAGAAATAAGAAATAATAGCACTCTTTATCCAAAAGAGACAATCTATTTTTATAAAATACTCCAAGCATTAGAATCTGAATTGTCTAATATTTCTATAATAAATTTTAATTACGACACTTTTCTAGAAGAGGTATTTGAGTATTTTACTGCAACTAGAGTTGATCAAATCCCATACCAATTATTTAAAAAAACTATAGAAGAAAGTCATGTATATGGAGATATAGATAATGGTATAGAATTTATTAGAAAAATTAATAAAAGCCAAATAAAAAAATATTGGGATAAATTTAATAATTCTGACGATGTTTATTTTTTAGGTTTTGGATTTGATAAAACAAATATGAAAAACATAGGGCTTGATAAAATAAAACAAGGAGAATGCAACATGAACAATAAAAGAATTTATATTACTCAATATGCTGGCGAGAAAAAAATACAAAATGGAGCAATTGACAATCGTAGATTTTCACCAAAAATTATTAGCACTATTGAAGATACTTTTTGTGTACGAGGATTTAATAGTAAACCTGGTATGGATTTTTTTCTTGATGGAGGTATAAGAATTGGAGAAAAAAATTCAACTGGTAAGGTATTTATATCTGGATTATCCGTACAAGATGCCATTAAGTACGACTTTAATATTAATTAAATTAAAATAATAGCTAATGACAACCTCCCCCAACCAAAAAATATTCTATCGCGTACCTGAAAATATCCCCCAAAAAACTCCTTCAGGACAAATATTTAAATTAGCAATTATTGATCTTGAAACAACTGGCCTCAATCCAAAGTCAGATGAAATTATTGAAATTGGTATATTAATTACCTCTTTTACCAATGAAGATGGATTTATAAAGATAGATGATAAAATTAATTATCTTAATGAGCCAAAAAATCCTATAAGTGATGAAATAACAAAAATAACTGGCATTACCAATGAGGATGTAAAAGGACAAAAGATTGACTGGGATTTATTAAAGGATAAATTAATCGATATTGATTTAATAATTTGTCATAATGCTTATTTTGATAGAAATTTCATGGAATTACAGACAAATGATAATTTTAGAAAATTAATTGAATCAAAATCATTTGCTTGTTCATCATATGGGGTTAATTGGCGACTTCTTGGATATAAAAGTTCTAAATTAGAATATCTTAACTTTAAAATGGGCTATTTTTATGATGGGCATAGAGCAATTATTGATTGCTATGCTACATTAAATTTATTCACGTCAAATAAAGAAGCATTTAAGGAGTTAAAAGAAAATGCTCGTCAAAAGGAATATTTAATTTGTGCTATAGATTCTGGATATGATAAAAAGGATATCTTAAAAGAAAGAGGGTATAAATGGAGCAATGGTGGAGGCAATTTACCAAAAACTTGGTGGATTAAAATCCCTGAAAAAGAATATGAAACAGAGATGTCTTTTTTAAGAAGAGAAATTTATTATAGGCATAATATTGATCTTCCAACAAAAATTATTACTGCCAAAGAAAGATATTCTTACAGGGGAGAAAATATTTAAAACTCAATAAAAAAAGCTAGCCTCCTTCTATTTTAGATATTCAAAATTACCCCTCATTTTAGAAAAAAATCTAATCAAAATAAGTCAAAATTATACCCTATTTTTTATTATGAAAAAATGGTAAAAAATGGTTTTTTAAAAAAAATTGAAATTTGATTAATGTGATTAATCATTTAATTAATGTGATTAATCACTTATATTCTGTGGCTTTATAGGTATTTTTATTTTATTAGATTAATCTGATTAATTAAAAAAAATATTTTCATTATTTTTAAATTAATCAGATTAATCCCCCACTCTCCCTACCCTCCTGCCATTTCCACCATAGGTGCGACTGGTGTGCGGGTTATTTTCGGCTCAGCCGTCAATTATTTATATGTTATTTCATTTAGTCATTGATGGAATATTTTTGTTTTTTTGGGTTTTTCTTTTGTCTTTTTTGTCTGTTTTTTTTCTCTATTTAGAAGGGGGATTCCCCCAATAAAATAAAACAAAAAAAATATTTTTTTCTTCTTGCTTCGCAATTCATCGCAAAACAAAAAAAGATTTTTTTTATTTGATTTAATTTCCCCCTTTAAGTCATGAGAAGAGATTGTCAGATTTTTGGTTTGATCTGATATTTAACTTTTAATTTTAAGATAATGAAAAAATACAGAAATGATTTTATTCCATTGGGGAAAATAATTAATAATCAAATTGATAATATTGGTTTGAGAATGAAATTTAATGAAAAAAACAATTTAACAAAAAAGGCGATGAATGATAATGTAGAAAAAATTAATAATGATATTGATAAATTAGGTGTAATTGCTAATGATAATTTCCCCGAAAATTATCAAATTAAATCATATTTAAAAGATAATGTTATAAAAGGTGATTGCTATGACCTTTTAGAGGGTTTAGAAGCTAATTGCATTGATTTAATAGTGACTGACCCTCCCTATGTGTTAAATAGTGGTTCTAGTAGCTTTTCTGGGTGTAAATTATATGGTAGTAAAAAATTATCAGAAATTTGCAATGGTTATGATGTAGATAGATTTTTTGATCTATGTTCTAGGGTTTTGAAGAAAGTTAATATTTTTGCTTTTTGTTCCAACTCTCAAATTCCTGATATTTTAAATTGGGCAAGAAATAAAGGCTTAATTTATAATGTTCTTATTTGGCATAAAAGTAATGCTATTCCATTTTGTAAATATTCTTGGAAACCTGATATTGAATATATTATCCATATCAGAGAAAATGGAGCTTGTTTTAATGGCTATGATTCCAAAATATGTAGTAAGGTTTATTCCTCTGTAACTAATCCATCTAAATTTGGTCATCCTACTGAAAAGCCATTACCCTTACTTAGTAAATTAATATCTGTTGGTAGTAATGAAAATGATATAATTCTTGATCCTTTTCTTGGTTCTGGCTCTACAATTGTTGCTTGCCAGAAATTAAATAGAAAAGCATTTGGATTTGAAATCAAAACAGAATATTGTGATATTGTCAAAAAAAGAGTGAAAGACCTAAAAAAACAGATGGATTTTTTTATGGATTTTGAGCTTAAAAATGATAATAAAAATTAGAAAAAGAAGGTAATTTTTGCAAGTAAGACTTGTATGTTATAAGGCTTGAAGCTATAATATTACTAGGTTAAGAGGTAATTTAATCTTCTAATCAGTAATAGAATTTAACGACAATTAAACTCTATTACCTATTTTATTAATTAATTCAAATCAATAAAAATGAACAAAGAAAATATTACAAATTATTTTAATAAATATCAAATTGAAATATCTCAATCACTTTTTAATAGAGAAGTTGAAAAAATAACGGATGAAGTTGTCCACAATTTATCTGACCTTGATTACTTAGAAAATTATAATGAGATTTGTTTAAAGGTGGAGCCAATAATTGATAACATTAAAGATTTACAAGAAAAAATAAATAACGAGATAAAGAAATTACTTTCTGAAAATCTTGGTAAATATGATTTCTTAAAGTATTTCAGCTTTGTTGAAAAAAATGTTATAGATTTTAATGATCATAATAAATTTATTCATGATTTTGCGATTGATAATAAAAAATATAAAATTACCTATCTTAACGACTTAAAATCTATTAGAGAATTATATGTTGGCGATTCTATCAAAGTTCAATATTTAAATACAATTTTATCAGTAATGAAGAGTAAAGAGTTGGAATTTATTATTTTATGAAAAATCAAAATATTCATAAATTATCAATTCAACTAATTAGATTAAAATTAGAGGGCAAAAATATTCTAGCCCTCTATGTTAATGATTCTAATAATATTGTTCTTGATCAGGGTTTAATTAAAAAAATAAATGCTCTTGAAGAATTTGAGATAATTAATATTACAGATAATCAAAATAATAATTGGGAAATTAATCGTGATGAATCTGGAGGATTTACCTTTTTTAATGTCAGTAATTCAAACTTTCTTTCTCTTACATCTGACGATCTTAATTATCACGGATGCTTGACTAAAATTTGTTAATTATGACTATAAAATATGACATTAAATTAAAACAAAAATTAATCTTGGCTAATATGCAAAATATGGAATTTATTTACAAAAGAATGTTATCTGATATTGATAAGATAAAAGAATATGCCTCAAAAGATAATATTACCCAAAATGATATCAATGCAGTTTCAGGTGCTTTACAATTAGATAATAATCCAATTGAAAAGCTTAATATTTTAAGAGAATCAACCAAGATAATTATATCATCTAATTAATTGTTAGAATTAATTAATAATATTTTTTTCTTGTAGCAATTTCTTGATGATCCTTGATTTTGGCACTCCATTTTTGATAGAATAATTTTCTAATGATTCTAATTCTTTTTCAGTAAAATCCATTGTAAATTTCTTAATAATTTCATTTGATTTATTTCTTTGGATTTTTTTGTTATTTTCCTTATTCATTATTATTGGCTTATTATATTAATTTGGCATTTTTTAAAAAATTCCTAATTATAGATGTTTTATAGGCTCCTGTTTTTTCTTGAAAATATTTAATCCTATTTTCCATTTCTATAGAATATTTAAATTTTACCTGATGATTATAAATTCTTGTTTCTGATCTTGTTAGAATAGTCAGATTATCCAGCAATCCATCCCTATTTTCCATTAACCCCCCTATTAATAAATTATTTCTAATTGTTTCTGCCAAACTCCAATTATTATTGATTTTACATTGATTAATTTTTTCTAACTCTTCATCAGAAACTTTCATAATATATTCTATTGGAAATTTTGCCATGTAATTAAGATTGGATATTGTAAATTATAAGGGTATTTTATATTTATCTATTTTGTCAAGATAAAGTTCATTATTTTGATATTAATTACTTGATTATTATATTTATATGGGGTATCCTATATTTATAACTAAATTAATCAAAATCTTATGACAGAAATAAAAAATCAAAATAAACAACAATTACTAAATCTAGCAAAAAAGGCCAAGAAGATTCAATTAGATATAAATCAAAATTGTCAGGATATGACTATAAATGAAATATTGAAAGAAAAAATCTATAAAATTAACTCTGAACTAAAAACATTTAGACAATGGAAAAAGGAAGGAAAAATTGTAAAAAAAGGAGAAAAGGGGTATTTATTCTTTACCAAGCCAATAAAGGTAGATAATAGATCAGAAGAAATATCAAAAGAAGAATTAATTGAATCTGGTTATGAATTTTTTGGTCATTGTTACCTATTTTCTAAAGAACAAGTTAATTAATAGGTATCCTATATATATATTTAAAACAATAAATCATGAAAACAACAATATTTATAACATTCTTATTTTTTGCAAGTTTATCTCTTGCAGGAGTATCGGTAAAGGTCGCTATTAATAAATGTAGCCAAGAATATCACAAAAGAGATTGCTTGGGTATATAGGAGATATAATCAATTAATTTAAATCAATAAAAATGAACATCAATAAAATAGTAACAAGGTTAAAAGAGGAGGATCAGGATTTTGAATTTTACCCTACAACTGACCATATGATAGATAAAATCAATCAAGATTTACAATATGGATCAATATTAGATATTGGCTGTGGTAATGGGCAAACTCTGATGAAGCTAAAATCTTCCCCAAAATATGGTATAGAAAAGAGTCAGATATTATTAGATTGTGCCAGTCCAGATATTATTGTTTTAGGTCGTGATTTTCATAATCAGCAATTAATCGATAAAAAGGTTGATTATATCTTTTGTAATCCACCCTATTCTGAGTTTAAAACATGGATGATCAAAATTATTAAAGAAGCTAATTGTGATCATATTTATTTTATAGTGCCAAAAAGATGGAGAAATGATCAAGAAATTAATGACATTATTAAAAAAAGAAATTTATCAGATCATTCTTTAGGATGTTTTGACTTTCTTGATGCACCAAGAAAGGCAAGAGCAGAGGTAGAAATTGTAAAATTATCTTTTGATAGATATTCTTCTCATAAAGATCCTTTTGATCTATTTTTTGAAGAAACATTTAAATTTAATATCAAAGATAATGAAGAAATAGATTTTGCAAATTTTACAAAAGGAGTAAAGGAAAATATCAATAATTCATTAGTTAAAGGCGATGATGTTATTAAAACATTGTTTGAATGTTATAATATTGATTTGCAAAATCTCTTGAATAATTACAGACAGCTAGAACAGTTAGATCATCAAATATTTACAGAATTAGAAATAAATCTAAAAAATATCAAAAAATCATTAAAATTCAAAATAGAGAATTTAAAAACTATCTATTGGCAAGAATTATTTGAAAAATTAGATAAATTAAAAGATAGATTAACCTTTAAAAACAGGGAGTATATATCATCAAAAATCATTAATATTGTTGATTTTAATCTTGATAATATTTACTCAATAGTAATTTGGGCAATCAAAAACACCAATAAATATATTGATAAGCAATTAATAGATTTATTTTACGATTTAACAGACCAGAAAAATATTAGAAATTATAAATCAAATCAAAAAACTTGGGGAAGTGATGGGTGGAGATATATTAGTTCTAAACAAGATCATTCTCACTATTATCTTGATTATAGAATAATATTACAGGGTCATGGTAATAATATCAAATGTGATTATAATGGAGTGCCCTACCCATCAGGAGAGTTAAATTATTGTAGTTATTCTAGCAATACAGCTTACAGAGTTTTAAATGACATTAGAGTATGTGCCAGAAATCTAGGAATAATATTTGACCCTATTCCAACAGAAGGTTGGGAAAATGGTAAAGCTAGAATATTAAGAGGAGAAAATATGAAAATATTTGCCACAGTAAAATTATTTAAAAATGGTAATATCCATATCAAATTCAATCAAGAATTTATCAAAAAATTAAATATTGAAGTTTCAAGATTAAAGAAGTGGATTAATAATCCAAAAGATGTACAAGAAGAAATGCATAATATCACAGAGTTTGAAGCAAATAAATATTATAATAAGGTAAATAAAATTGAGAAGAATTTGAAATTATTGACTTAAATTAAGGTTTATATTATTATAAAGCAGTCGGGAATGGAACTCAATAAAATAGCTATTTATAGTAAATAAGTTTTTGTGTATTCTTTGCATAGTGGTAATTCCCGGTTTTATTTAATAATAAATTAAAAAATCATGATTACAAAAAAAGAAATAGTTATAAAATTAGCCAAAAAATCAGATATAACAAAAACAGAAGCAGAAACACATATTGCAAATCTTCTAGAAGTTCTTACAGAAGAATTAAAAACAGAAGATAAAATCCAATTCACTGGATTTGGAGCTTTTCTTGCTGAAAATAAACCTGCCACAAAAGGCAGAAATCCAAAAACAGGGGTTGAAATAACTATTCCTGAAAGAAGATCAGTAAGGTTTAAAGTAGGAGAATTATTGAAAAAAGGAGTTAATAGTTAATATATACCTTGTAATAATTGTTTTTCATTTTTAAAACAAAACCTCTGATAATAAATATATGACAGAGTAAGAGGTAAAAGATTTTATAGTGCAATCCAAAGAATATGCTAATGACTTAGAGTTATGGAGGCAATCTGTAGAGAATACTAACCCAACTGCATCTCCTTCAACAAAATAAGATCATCACCCATCCATTCCTTTATTTCTTCGTGATCTGGATGTTTGGGATCAGACAATATTTCTAATTCACTTGTTTGCAAAATTGCACCAGTCAACTTCTTTCTTCCGCCCATCGTAATGATAAGCAAGGTTTTCTTTGAGTAAGATATCTGACAGGTTTTTTTGATCAAAAAAAACATCACAGATTAATCTGAAGTACTTCCCTTTCTGACAGTTTTTCAAATCAATTCTTTTTGCATTTGACAATTCTGTTGCCACAAGATTTTTTGCAAACAGTGCCAAATCTTTTTCGCATTTGTTTTTTGATCTGATTTCTGGTGTGTCAATATTTGCAATTCTAACTAATATATTGTTGCAAAATACTAATCTATTGCAGTTTGACAAATCAAAAGTAACAGTATCGCCATCGTAATTTTTGATATATTTTGAATTTGTGAAATCATTTGATTCAGAGAATTGATATATTCCACTTACTTCTGTTTGATTCAGTTGATTGCAAGAAAAAACAAGAATAGTTAATATTGATGTTATAATTTTTGTGATAATTGTCATTTTTTAATAGGAATCTCCAATCCTCTGTGTCAACTTAATTTTTTTAAGAATTAAGATTTTATTTTTAAAATAATTTTTGGCAAAAATTTATTTTTATATATGTCAATAAAAAATATATTTACTTTACAATTAGAATCTAGGGTTATAAAATTAGAAAGAGTTTTTCGGACGGAGTTTTGGAAACTAAGTCCTAGATCTAAAGGAACCCCATGCTTGAGTATGGACGTCAAACACAATATTAAATACGGGTATATTTAATTATTTAAGGGGTTGTTTTGAACATTATTTCATCATAACTTAATTACTTCTCCAGTGTCAATCAAAACGATTCTTATAATAACATCTATTTTATCCTCCTTATTTTTTTCTAAATTATCTTATTCGGATACATATGTAAATGGATATTATAAAAAAAACGGATCTTATGTAAATGGTCACTACAGGAGCAGTAAAAATAATAGTGTGTATGATAACTATAGTACAAAAGGCAATATAAATCCATATACTAGAAAAAGAGGTAGTGTTAATCCTTATAGATATAAAGGGTACTAAGTATTTTAGCTTATAGTCGAGTAGTAATTATATTTCGGTATTATCCCTTAACCTGTGAAAATTCTGTTGACTTTACTAGAGAGACTAGCTAGGCTAGACCCTCCGTAAACAACAATAATATTAAACTATACCTGAGACTAAAAGGGGTTTTTTACACATAGCCTCCAAATAGTCCGTTTTCATTCTTCTAAGATTTTTTTACCATATTCTCTTAATCCTCCAGTTGGAGAAACATAACGATATAATGTTTGCTTAGTGATACCTCCAAGTTCTTGACAAAGATCGGCTATTTTAGTTTCTCTATTTTGCATAGCAATTTGGGCAAATCTTACTTTGGATTTTGTAAGCTGAAATTTTCTTCCTCCTTTTCTTCCTCTTGCTCTAGCTGATTTCAATCCTGCAATTGTCCTTTCTCTTATTAATTCTCTTTCAAATTCAGCAAGTGCTGCAAATATTCCAAATATTAATTTTCCATTAGCGGTCGTAGTATCAATATTAGCTCCTTGCCCCGTTAATACCTTAAATCCTATTTTTCTATTTGTTAGGTCTTGAATAATATTGATTAAATGCTTTAAATTTCTGCCTAGTCGATCTAATTTCCACACTATTAAAGTATCGCCTTCTCTAAGAGATTTTAGGCAATTTTCTAATCCTACTCTTTCTTCTTTAACACCTGATACTTTATCTGAATAAATATTTTCTTGTTTTACTCCAACTTTAATTAAAGCGTCAGTTTGAAGATCAAGAGTTTGTGATCCATCTGATTTTGAGATTCTGGAGTATCCTATAAACATATTTATTTTATCAAATGGTTATTAATATAAATTATTGGATTTTCTACCTCCTTTGGTGCTTGAAAAAAAGTTTCGGCTTTCTTAAAATTTTCTTCTGTTGTATGAAATTCTGATTTAAGATTTGCATTTCTTTTGATTCTTCTAGAATTAAGGATAGATAGATCAGTTTTTAAATAATGTAATTCAAAATTTGCATTAGAATCTAATGCTATTTTTCTGAGGTCATCACGTTCTGTTTTACTATAACATCCGCCATCCATTACAATATTTATTCCCTGAATTAGCAATTTTGAAGCAATTTTCTTATGAAGTTTTCCAATGTTGTTACGCATTTCATCATTGTCATATATTCCGATTAAATCTTTCATCCACTCATCTTCAGATAAAAGAATAGCTGAATACTTTTTGATAATTTCTTGTGCAAGAGTGGTTTTACCAGATGCAGGCATACCACAAATAGCAAATAACTTCATTTTAATTGATTCAATAAATTATAAATATCACCTAAAACCCATAATTCTTTGATTAAGTTATCTTCAAAAGTAAATATAGCACAGCCAATATAAGAAAATTTTTTATTAGTTGCCTTTATATCAAATATTTTACCCTTATGGGTTCCGCTAAATTTAATTTTAGCAAAGGATTTATTATTCTCAGAAATAATATCCAAAATTGTTATCTTTTGATCTGGTGAAAAATTTTTAACAAAGTCAACAGCTTTTGAGAAATCATTATAACCATTAGTAACATGACCAAATGTTCCTCTAAATTTAAAATCTTTTTTGAGTAAATTTGGAATTTGAGATTTATCAAATTTATTCCACAAATTATTATAGAATCTTTGAATAAGATTTTCTTGATTTATCATAAAAAATTAATTTTCTGGCCAAATAAAACCAATGGGTTTTTTAGATTTTTCTTGCGGAATTAACATATTGCGAATAATAGAGAATATTTCTTTGAAGCTTTCGTCATATTTATTTTCTAGGTCATCTATTCTTCTTTCTAATAATTGACTTTGATTGATAATATTTTTTGATTTAACAAAGAAGCGCATTATTTCAATATTTATCTGGATCGCTTTTGGCGATCGCAAGACAGATGATAACATTGCAACTCCTTGTTCTGTAAATACATATGGAGCGCGACGAAGACCCATTTTAAAAGAAGGATTGGAAGTCACAAATTGTGACCTCCAATTTTTAAATTCATCTTCTGACATTTGAAACATAAAATCTTCTGGAAATCTTTCTATATTTCTTTTTACTGATTGTAGCAATATTTTGGTTTCAGAACCGTAAAGTTCTGCTAGAACAAAATCCAACATCACATCTTTATTTCTAATGTAAAAAATTAATTGTGATAATTGATTATCATTTGTGATTATTTTGTTCATAAATTTATTTCTAATATTTAGTCCTACAAACCAGGGTTTATGTAACCTTTCAATTTTTATTCAAAAAACATAGTATTTAAGTAAATTAACAATTAACTTTTATAAAGTCAATTATAGGTAACTAATTTTATATAATTTACTGTGTTAAATTCTAAAAATTATCAAGACTCAAAAAAATCTGAAAAACGACTTACAATTTTATCAGATTCAGAAAAGAAAATTATTTATGACTTGCCAAAATTTTCTAGTTTGGAAAGAAAGCATTATTTTGATTTAGAAAAAATTGAAGAAGAAATAGTTAATGAAAAATTAAATAGGGGTATCAGGCACAACTCTGTGGAAATTTACGGTCTGAGTTAATTTTTTCTCTTCAGACCGTAAAATTTCACAGCAATGTGTCTGTGAAGTAAGTTCCCATAGGAATCACATGTTTATGCGATAAT
>Ga0228615_1000131_pt1 | contig 41175 bp, 31 predicted proteins | sample 16DmetaG_FD_190530 | JGI IMG/M metagenome (GOLD analysis project Ga0228615, IMG submission 190530) | Seawater microbial communities from Monterey Bay, California, United States - 16D | ecosystem: Environmental > Aquatic > Marine > Coastal | place: USA: California | collected 2016-10-17
GTTCCGATTCTCGGATTCTCATTATTAGGCGAGGGCAATTTTTGGGACGGTGTCAATACAGTGACTACTAATGATACTTATAAACTCAACGCAATTGGAAGCTCTTCTGACCCTACACCATTTCCAACGCTTTTCACCGGCATGATTTTTGCTAATTTATTTTACTGGTGTACAAATCAATATGTAATTCAAAGAACTCTTGCAGCCCGTAATCTCGCGGAGGGACAAAAAGGAGTTCTGTTTTCTGGCTTTTTTAAAGTACTAGTGCCGTTTCTTATGATGCTTCCGGGCATCATTGCCTATCATCTTTATGGTCCGACTCTAGCCTCGATAGATTTAGCATATCCGGCTCTGATCAGAGATGTTCTTCCAGAGTACGCAATGGGTTTTTTTTTAGCGGTTTTGCTCGGGGCGGTCTTTAGTTCGTTCAATTCTCTTTTGAACAGCGCAGCCACTCTTTTTTGTTTAGACGTTTATCTTCCGTTCAAAAACGGAGCTGTGGATGATGCAACCCTTGTTCGGGTTGCAAAAATAACAAGTGTATTAATTGCGATAATTTCTTTTTTTATAGCACCGTTGCTGCAGTTTGCCCCCGAGGGATTATGGCAAATTATGAGGATTTTTACCGGATTTTATAATATTCCGATAATCGCAATTGTTTTGGTTGGCTTGTTTACTCGCCACGTCCCTTCGATTGGTCCAAAATTTGTAATTGGGTTCCATTTAGTTGCGTATACGCTCTTGCAATTTGTCTTTAACGAGGCAATCGATATTCATTTCTTGCATTTGTACGGAGTCTTGTTCGTGATGGAGGTGTCTATCATGCTCACAATAGGACATTTTTATCCTCAAGGGAGTTTGTACTCCTTCAAACCTCGTCAACGGGTGGATATGACACCGTGGGAGTATGCTCCTGCATGCGCCATAACTTTAATGTCGACTGTTTTCGCTGTTTATATGTTGTTTTCGCCATTGGGATTGGTCGATGGAATTGGCGATTGGTTTATGCCGCTATTATCACTAATTGCGCTAGTTAACTCAGTTGTTTGGGTGCGCGCAGTAAGATATTCAACGTATGCTCAGGCTTTAAGGAAGAATATTTAATGATTAACAAGAGTCGTCAACGGTTACGTTTTTTTGAAAGTCGAAAAAACCAAAATCATATTTCTAACGCAGATCGTTTTCTGTACAAAAAGCCGGAGCCGCGACATCGAATATGTGTCATCGGTACCGGCACGATGGGGCAGGAACATATGCGAGTCTCGGCATTATTGGGCAGAGCACAGGTAATTGGCATTTATGATTGTCAGACCCTTAGCATGGATGTGGCGGCTGAAAATTTTAAGGAGTTTAGCGATCACCCACTTAGGTTTTATTCGTCTCTTGGTTTAGCATGCTCTGATCCAGATGTTGATGCTATTTTTATATGTACGCCGAATTTTACTCATAGAGAGGTATTAGAAGTCGCATTGGAGTCAGGCAAGCCTATCTTTTTAGAAAAACCAATGGCGACGACTCTCAAGGATGCTTTCGACATCGTTAGATGGGATTTAAGTTACGAGTCTTTTATTCAAATCGGGCTTCAGTATCGCTACAAGGCTCAGTATTCTGAGGCGATATTTGAGACACTATGCCGGGAAAGCATCGGTGATATTAAGACGATTGCGCTAAGTGAGTCGCGCCCGCCGTTTTTGGATAAAGTTGGGCAATGGAACAAGTTCAACATGAAAAGTGGGGGTACACTATTGGAGAAATGCTGCCACTATTTCGATTTGATTAATTTATTGGCATCCTCGCATCCGAGCCGCGTTTATGCGTCGGGGGGCAGGGCTCTCAACTTTTGTGATTTTGAGTACGCCGGGGTGAAGTCAGATATTGATGATCATGCCTTTGTTATAATCGAGTATGCTAATGGCGTAAGAGCCAGTTTTTCTCTGAATATGTTTTCCCCCAATTTCTCTGAGGAGCTCGTCTTAGTTGGAGATGGTGGACGGCTGGTTGCAGTTGAATCATTTAATATGCACAAGGAGACAGCTAGTGAGATTTCAATGGAAATTGAAACAGGTGAGCGTCAGACTTCGCGCCAGATCGAGCTGGGTTTCCCGAAAGCAATCGAAACCAGTGGTCATCATGGGTCGACGTATTTTGAGCACATTGCCTTTTTCGACCGATTAGAGGGGGAAAAGACCGGAGCGGCAACTATTGATGAGGGCTTTTGGTCAATTATTGTAGCGACAGCCGCGCAATTATCCATATCAAGAGGTGAAGCTGTGAGTATTGAGGAAATGCTAAAGAAGGAAGGAGAGGGTTTACATAATTGGCTATCAGGCCAGAAAAGTATGTTAGTGGGAGCAAAATGACTCAGACAATTTCAGTAGGAAAACACCTAATGCCAACTATTGGACTAGGGCTGTGGAAAACCTCAAAACAAGATTCCGCAGACACGGTGTACGATGCGATAAAATTGGGTTATCGCCATCTCGATAGTGCTGCAGATTACGGTAATGAAATTGAGGTTGGTAGAGGAATATCTCGGGCTTTAGCGGATGGAATTTGTGAGCGAGATGAGCTTTGGGTCACTTCAAAATTGTGGAATACTTCGCACCGAAAAGAACATGTGGAAGAGGCCTGTCGCAAGACTCTTGCCGATCTGTCGCTGGACTACCTTGATCTATACCTAATTCATTTTCCAATCGCGTTGAAGTATGTGTCGATCGAAAAACAGTATCCCGCTGAATGGATATTTGATCCGAATTCTGACAGCCCTAGAATGGAGCTTGATAGAGTGCCTTTAAGCGAGACCTGGGCAGCAATGGAGTCGTTAGTCGACAATTCCTTAGTGAGAGACATCGGTATTTGTAATTACAGTTCGGCACTGATTCACGATTTAATGAGCTACTGCAGGATAAAGCCGAGTATGCTTCAGGTAGAGCTGCATCCTTTTTTAACTCAAGAGAACTTACTGAGAACCGCGTTCGATTATGGGATCTCGGTTACCGGGTTCTCTCCTCTCGGCGCCCTTTCTTATGTTGACTTGGAGATGGCCACCGCTGGGGACTCAGTGCTTTCGCACCCAGTGGTGAAAGCGGTCAGTGAGAGGACTGGTGCGAGCCCAGCCCAAGTTGTCTTGCGCTGGGGCTTGCAAAGAGGTTGCGCGATTATTCCTAAAACCTCAAAAAGAGAACGTTTGACTGAAAATATAGACTTGTTCCATTTTGCGCTAACAGAATCAGAAATGGATGCTGTTTCGGCTCTTAATAAAAACCGCCGTTTTAATGATCCTGCCGTATTCTGCGAGGGTGCTTTTAATCGGTTTCATGCTATTTATGATTAGGAATTTTCCATGACTTTTTCGCCGGATTTAGTTTCAAGCCCTGAGGAACACGATTGTGATGAGGTTTTTCCGCTGGTTTTTGCTTCATCCTCGCCTGGCGATGCGCATCAAATCCGCGCTTGGGTTGCTGATCAAAAACCAGAGTTGAATAGGCTGCTTGCAAGACATGGCGCCATTCTGTTCCGGAACTTTGGGCTAGAGAACGATAATGATTTTGATAAGTTTATAAAAGCGTTTGGTTTTCCTAATTTTACTTACGCCGAGTCGCTATCGAACGCCGTGCGTCAAAATCGTACTGAAAGGGTTTTTACCGCCAATGAAGCTCCATCAGAGGTGTCGATTTTCTTACATCATGAAATGGCTCAAACGCCTGTGTTCCCCTCGAAGTTGTTTTTCTATTGTGAACACGCTGCCCTAGAGGGAGGCCAGACGCCTCTGTGTAGGTCAGATGCTCTGCTGAAGGTAATTGAGAAAAATCAGCCTACATTTCTTAGTAAATGTGAGGATTTGGGGGTGCGTTACAGTAATACGATGCCCTCTAAAAATGACTCCGAGTCGGGACAAGGTCGCAGTTGGAAGAGTACTTTGTCGGTGGAGACTGCAGCTCAGGCTGAAACGAAATTGCACGCCTTAGGCTATAGCTGGCAGTGGTGTGCGGGTGATCGGTTGAGGGTTACAACGTCTGTAATGCCAGCTGTGCGGACATTATCAGATGGCCGTCGGGTCTTTTTTAATCAGTTAATTGCTGCTTTTAAAGGATGGAAGACTGAGGAGGGAGACCCTAACAAGGCTATAACGTTTGGAGATGGTTCAGTTATCGATGATGGCGATATGTCTCAGGTCGCTGAAAGTGCGGAGGCCCTGACATTTGATATGCGCTGGGAGACTGGTGATGCGGTTTTGGTTGACAATTTTTTAGTCATGCACGGGAGGCGGCCATTCAGAGGGACTCGGAGGGTTTTGGCCTCTCTAGTCGGGAACGAAGAGCGAAGCGCATCTGGCGTCTCTACCGCGAATTAATGCTAGGTGTTTTTTTAAAAGTAGCTTTCTTCCTGTTTATTCCTTAATTAAAAAATTTTGACTCTTGCAGCTGAGTGGGGGATTGCTGTATCTTCAATTTTGGTCTTACCAATTTGGACATACCAATTTGGACTAACCATTATGGCATGCCGTATTGGTCGTACCAAAAGTGGTCTGGATGTGTTTTTAAGGCGTTATTGCAAATATGAATATGCTATCAACATCAGTAAACGAATGCTTTTCCGGGCGAGTTGCGAATACTACTCGAAGCGCCGAAATTGCGAAGGTGCTCCTTGTCGAGATCTTGCGGGGACAATTTCGCGTGGGAGAGAGGTTGCCCTCAGAGCGTGACTTGGCCGCGCGATTCCGGTCGGGTCGTGGAGCGGTTCGTGAAGCACTTTCTCAGATTGAGCAGCTGAGATTAATCGAGATAAATCCTGGGGGGGCCAGGATTAAAAGTGTTAGGGATTCGAGCATTGCGGTTCTCGGTCCTCTTTTAGCGCTAGACGAAAGTCCGAACGCGCTGTTGGTGGATCAATTTTTGGAAACTTTTTCGGTATTAACACAGTTAAGCGGACGAAGGGCTATCTCAGCGATGAGCACTGACCAGCAGCATGCGTTACTGAAGCGGCTAGAGGAGATGACTGATCGCTTCGCAACAGGTGAGTTGGGCCAAGACGAGTTGCATGCTTTTCTAGAGTCCCTAGGAGAAATATCGAATAACCTAGTTGTTCGGCTGATTGGAAATGATTTGCGTACTCAACTTTTCGAACGAATGATTTTTAAGGGGCGGGAAACTACTCTTAACAAGAACTATCATTTGCAGTTGCTGAAAGGCATGAGGGACGGTATTGAAAGCAGGGATGGAAATTTGTTTTCAAAATCGCTCGAAGAATATTTCGAAGAGCTACGAGTGGGAGTTTTTCAACTCCTAGACTCTGAAATTGTTGGGGAAAGTAATGTGCTGTGAGCAAGTACATAGCTGCTGTTTTTAGAATGAGTTTCTCTTTTGCAACGTATTACAAAGAATAATGTATTTAGGAGTTTAGAAATGAAACGGGTATTAATGCCAATTGGAATTGTTTTAGCTTGTATAGGTATTGCAATTGTTTTAATCAGCAATCCGAAAAGAGCGGTTGAAGTCCCTCCAAAAATAGTCCCGATTAGCGTTCGAGTGATAGAAGCAAGAGAAGAGACCGTTCAACTAGCAGTTGAGTCGCAAGGGAAAGCTCAGCCTGCAAGACGAGTCAACGTTTCAGCCAATGTGGCCGGTCCGATTGAGTGGGTTTCGCCGTCTCTTGAGGCTGGTGGGTATGTTGCTGAGGGTGAGCCTTTGATTAAACTCGACTTAAGCGATTTTCAAACCGCTGTTGCTCGGAATCAGGCGTCGGTTACTCAAGCGGAGGCTGAAGCTTCCTTTGCCTCCTCTGATTTCGAGCGGGTTGGTGAGTTAGCGAGCCGCCGTTTAGCGAGCGAGGCGGAGCTGCAGAATTCTGAGCGCCTGAAAGTAGTAGCTTTGGCGAGGCTTACGGACGCTCGCGTAAATTTAAAGCAGGCCGAGCTTGACGCAGAACGAGCTACTCTGCGTGCTCCATTCAATGCGATTGTTGCTTCACGGGAGGTCGAATTGGGCCAGTTTGTGAATAGAGCTCAGAATGTTGCTTTGTTATTTGACGCTGACAGTATTGACGTCAGAGTCCCTCTTGCTATTAAGCAGCTCGGTTACCTTGATGTAGCTCCCGGATTTCGAGGTGAAATTTCAAGCGATAGGGCGCCATCTGTTAATCTATCAGGCAACTATGGCGGTCGACTCTATTCTTGGAAGGGCACGCTGTTGAGAACCGAGGCTACGATCGACCCCAACAGTAATACAGTACAGTCGATTATTCGAGTTCAACAGCCGGAATCAGACTCGAATTCGATTCCCTTACCTGTTGGTTTGTTTGTCGAAGCGACGATAGCGGGAAAACTGCTCGACAATATTATTAGTTTGCCTCGCTCTGTCCTTCGGAATGATGGACAGGTTTTGGTTGTGGACGCTGAGAATAAGATGTCTTTCAGAGATGTTGAGATTTTCAGGCTTGAGGAGGATCGTGTTCTGATCAGCGCTGGTTTAAGCCCCGGGGAGCTCATATGCATATCTCCGATTCAGGCGGTTACTGATGGTATGACAGTCCAGCCTGTGGTGGAGGTAATATGAAGTTTCCGATCACTTTTAATGAGAAGTTAATTTTCGAGAGATCCGAAGCGCGTGGAGCGTTGGAGGTTACGCTGTGAGAACACCTATTGCTTGGTTTGTGCGGAACCCGGTTGCGACAAACTTAATGATGTTTCTTTTTTTGGTTGGTGGGTATTTTTCTTATCAAAGCTTAAATCAAGAAGAATTCCCAGATATTGATTTTGGCGTCGTTCAGGTCAGCGTGGCGTATCTCGGTGCTACCCCAGCGGAGGCTGAATCGGGAGTGTGCTTGAGAATTGAAGAAGCTCTAGAAAGTGCAGAAGACATTGATGTATTAACCACGTCTGCGCGTGAGGGAGGTTGTGACGCAACATTGCAGCTCTCAACGGGCGCTGATCTCAACAGAGTTCTCAATGACGTAAAGGGTAAAATCGATGCGATTAGTACTTTCCCGTTGGAAACAGAAAAGCCAATTGTAAGAGCTTTTAGTTCTACAGGGACGGTTATGACGCTTGCATTATCGGCTGAAACTGACGACGAAACGTTAAAAGTTGTTGCGGAAGAAGTGAAAAACGAAATCCTCGAGCTCGGCGGCATCTCTACGGTTGATGTTCAGTATTTGAGACCATTTGAAATTGCAATTGAAATTTCGGAGCTCACACTGAGGCAATACGGTTTAACACTCGATCAAGTCTCACGCGCGATCAATGAAGCTTCTCTTGATTTACCCGGAGGCACTATCAGAACGGCTTCTGGAGAAATTTTGTTGCGGACAAAAGGTCAGGTGTACAGTGGCGATGAGTATGAGGATGTAGTTGTGCGCTCTTATCCCGATGGTACCCAGCTTAGGTTAGGGCAGATCGCTGAGGTGATTGATGGATTTGAGGAGGGCTATTTGGACGCTCGACTTAACGGTCGTAATTCAGCCATTATCAATGTTCTTAAAGTCGGCGATGAGGATATTCCTACTTCAGCGGCTCAAGTTCATCAATGGATGGATTCGGAAGACTTTTACTTACCAGATGGCATTAGCTTAGACGTTATTTCGGATGCTGCTGTTTCCACGCAAGATCGGATTGCGACAGTTGCACGAAATGCATACACAGGATTGCTTCTTGTTTTAATAATTCTCGCGCTATTCCTTAGGTTCAAGCTTGCCGTTTGGGTTGCCGCCGGCATTCCCATTGCTATTGCGGGTGCTCTCTCATTGTTTGCGCCAGCTGGATTAACCATTAGCTCATTGTCTGTTATGGGTTTTATTTTAGTCCTCGGTATTATTGTGGATGATGCTATCGTCGTGGGGGAGCGTATCCACGCGTTTGAGAGAAAAGGCTTCTCTAAAGAAGACGCTGCAATCGAGGGAACACTCGAAGTGTCTGTTCCGGTTATTTTTGGAGTTTTGACTACGGTTGCAGCATTTCTACCGATCTTGCTTTTAGGTGGTCAAATGGGTGCGTTTTTTAATGCTATTGGAGCCGTCGTAGTGTTCTGCTTAGCGGCGAGTTTGCTGGAGTCGCAATTGATACTGCCAGGTCATATTGCTCACCGTAAGACTGCAGGTTATCTTTTTGAGCACTCAAAGATAGTAACCTTCTGGCAAGAGGTACAAGGGAAAATCGCTGCCGGAATGGAACATTTCGCAGAATTTGGCTATCGCCGAGCTCTTACGAAGGTTCTAAAGTACCGCTACGCTGCTTGGGCCACCGCCACTGGTGTTATCATAATTACGCTTGCTTTATTGTTCAGCGGAAGAGTTTCCCTACAGTTCTTTCCCTCGATTGAGGGTGACACCGTGTATGGAAGCTTGGTTATGCCTGTGGGTGTGCCAGGATACGTTACTGAAGAATCGATCTCCATAGTTGAGGAAGCAGCTCTTGAACTAGTTACTGAGTTAGAGGCCGAATTTGTTGGCCAGCCAGCCGGACCTAATCGGCAAAGTGTGGTCGATAGTGTACTTACGATCATCGGCGGGAAGGCGCCACGCGGTGGACCGCCGAACCCTGGAAGAGGTGGTGCGGGAAGCAGCGAGGTGGCTGAGGTTGTAATTTACTTGAAGCCGTTCTTTGATCGGGGACAAATTAGTGCTGCAGAAATTAGAGATCGTTGGCGTGATAAGGTTGGCTCTATCCCCGACGCGCTTGAACTTTCATTCGTATCGGATGCATTTTCAGCAGGTGACGCTATAAACTATCGTCTTGCCGGGCGAGATGAGAAAAACTTGCAAATTGCCGCAGCAGAACTCCGAGCTGCGCTCGCTGCTTTTCCTGGCGTTTTCGACATAACAGATTCCTTTCGTCCAGGGAAACAGGAAGTCCAAATTGAAATTTTGGATCGCGGTAAAACACTTGGACTAACTTTGAATGATATCGCTACGCAGGTTAGACAGGCGTTCTATGGTTCTCAGGCACAGAGAATACAGCGGGGGCCTGATGATGTGCGAGTCATGGTGCGCTATCCTGAGGATGAGCGACAGTCGCTTGGAAATTTGGAGAACCTGCTCATCAGAACCCCCTCTGGCGCCGAGGTGCCTTTTCTGAGCGTTGCAGACTTCACATTGGGAAGTAGTTATTCAAGTATTAATCGCAGGGACGGACGTCGAATTATAACTGTGAGGGCAGATATTGATCGTACCGTAGCAAGTTCGGATCAGATAAGACGAGAGTTAATAGGTAAGTTTAAGTCACGCTGGACTCAAGAACTTGGCGTTGAGTTCGTGGTCGGCGGAGAGGGAGAGCGTCAGGCAGAGTCCTATGGAGAATTATTTTCTACGCTACCAATTGCGTTGATGGTGATTTTTGCTCTCCTTGCTATTCCTCTCAAGTCGTACTTACAGCCGCTCATTATCATGAGCGTTATCCCTTTTGGTGCTATCGGAGCGATCTTCGGTCATTTCATTATGGGTGCTGATCTTGTGTTCTTTTCGGTAATCGGTATGGTCGCTTTGAGTGGTGTTGTTGTTAACGCGAGCCTTGTACTTGTTGTTTCGATTAATAGACTTAGAGCAGAGGGAATGGGTATGGTGGACGCGGTTTCTGTTGCAGGCATGGAACGCTTTAGGCCAATTGTTTTGACTTCTGCGACGACCTTTATCGGATTGGTTCCTCTGATGGTTTCTGCAAATCCGTCAACTTTTTTCGTTGTTCCGATGGCGATATCGTTGGCCTGGGGTGTCGTTTTTGCAACAGCAATTACCCTCTTCCTTGTGCCTTGTTTATACCTGATGTTGCACGATGTTGTTGGGCATACCGACACGGATGAACAGCGAGCCGCTTCTTATAAGCACCGAGGAGCGGTGACCGAAAACGCTTAATTTATTTACCGAGGTGGAGAGACCGGCGATGGAGAGATGCAGAGCGTTCGATGTTTTTATTTTTGTGAGTTGTATGGTGGCCTCGTTTATGACAGCAGCGCAGGAGAATCGAATTGATCTAGTTCTAGCAGATGCCCCGATTTTGGCAGAATATGGCGACTACCAAGTCGGGGTTAGAACGATGAGTTTTACGGATCCAGGAAGGATTGACGTGCTCAATACCAATGAGGAAGACCCGCCTGTCATTTATGATCGGACTTTAACAGCAGAGATTTGGTATCCAGCTTATTTTAATGAGATGGAAAAGGCAGGAGTCGAATACACGGCGATAACTAGGAACCCCACCATAACAGCTACTTTGATCGGACGAGCATTGCGTGACGCAGAGCCCGCAGAGGGTGAGGAACAATTTCCTTTGATTGTAATTTCTCATGGATACCCTGGAAATCGGTATTTATTGAGTCCCCTTGGTGAAAATTTAGCGAGTAAAGGGTATGTAGTTGTTTCCATTGACCACAAGGACAGTACCTATGAGGATCAACAACATATAAAAAGCACTTTTTATAATCGACCTTTGGACCAACGTTTTATAATCGATAGTATGGAAGCGCTTAATTCCTCTGACGGCTTTCTTTCAGGGATGATTGAAATGAATAACACAGGTGTCGTCGGGTATTCGATGGGAGGATTTGGCCTGATAAACAATTTAGGAGGCGGATTCAGCGAGGGAGTAGTAAACAGTTTTGGTGCGCCGCCTCAAGGCCTCCTTGCCGAGCATACGTCGACGAACAGCGATTATCGAGCTAGGCTTGATAGTCGAATTAAGGCAGGGTTTGCCATTGCCCCTTGGGGTATGGAGCGCGGTTTTTGGAATGAATCAGACTTAGCCGGAATACGTGTTCCGACTTTTTATGTAGCTGGTAGTAAGGACACTACGGCAGGTTACGAAAATGGAGTGCGAGCAATTTTCGAAGCAGCGGCTAATAGTGAGCGTTATCTGCTGACATATATCGATGCGGGGCACAATGCGGGTGCGCCATATCCAGTTCCAGCGGAAATCTTAGCGAGTGAAACGATGGAAGGTGCCGATCATTATAGTGATCCGGTTTGGGAAAATGTCCGAATGAACAACATAATGAATCATTTCGCGACCGCTTACTTTAATCTTGTTCTAAAACGTGACAATTCTATGAAGAAATTTTTGGATCTCATTCCTCGCGGGGACAATGGGGTTTATTCGAAGAACAATGGAGTCCCGGGCCCAGAACACGACTATTGGACGGGGTTTCAAGAGGGTTCTGCTTCGGGTCTTATGTTAGAAAAGCTTGAAGCGATTCAATGATTTATTGTTAGAGTCAGAATGCCAGTTTAATTTCGACGATAGTGACTTCTTTCCAGACATTGCCCGCGACATAGGGATCTGCTTCGATCCATTTTTCAACCTCTGCTTTACTGGCAAAATCAACAAGCAATACTGAACCTATCATCGTGCCTGTGTCGCTGAGTATAGCTCCTCCTTTCAATATGTTGCCCGAGTCTGAAAAGGATTTGCCGCGCGCAAGATGGTTGTCTCGTGCTGCCATTCTCCGATCCAATGCCTCATCGTCCGTGCCGTCGTATGCTGTGATTAAAAATTGCATCGTCATTCTCCGCTTTATATTTTCAGTGAGTAGAATTTTAGTAAATTAATGTCATATATATATCTATAAATATTGGCACGAGCGTTGACGCGAGTAAAAGTGCGACAAATATATTTAGCGTTTTAAACAAATCTGAATTCTTTATTATCTTTTTTAACGAATTCCCGAACCATAGCCACAAAAAAATGCATGGAGAGCCGAACAAGAAAAAAATAAGTGATATCGACACTACTTGATTAAGATAAGCCTCGGAAGTAACGGTATAAGTAACCATTACGCTGGTGGCCATCACCCAAGCTTTCGGGTTGATCCACTGGAACAAAGCCGCTTGTATAAACGTGAATGGTTTACTTGAGTTGGCAGAGCTTTGTATAGATGTAGTTGTGCCAATTTTATAAGCTAAAAAACTTAGATAAGCTGAGCCAATAATTTTTAGGATTAGGTTGAGAATTGGGTAGTTTTCAAAAATTGACGCAACCCCCAGTCCCACAGCCAAAACCATCAGCGGGAAGCCTGCTATTATTCCGAGATAGTGCGGGATACTCATTTTGACCCCGTGATTGAGGCCTGAAGCCATCAGCATTCCGTTATTTGGGCCTGGAGTGATAGTGCTAACTATTGCAAATGTTATTATTGAGTAATAGTCCACAGCTATTTTTTGCTCGAATTGGTCAAAGATGCCGCACTTTAGTTGTAAGTTGTAGCGATGTGAGTATAGAGGGTGTTAGCTTGGGTGCCAAGCAGTTGCGCCCGGTGACATGCGATGCTGCTCAACCTTCTTCGTTTTAGCTAAAGCAATGAAATTTTGTGGATTGATAGTTGCTGAAAGGAGAGGAGGTTTTAAAGCATTTCAGTAACAAAGAGCTTTATTTGTGTAATCTTATCTAAGTTAGTTAACATACGGGTGATAACCATTGTGGAATGAGGTGTTATGAGATTTTCTTATTCAGTAAGTGCTATTATTTTTTTTATCACTTTTTCGTTGGAAGGTGCAGAACCGCAATGGATAGATTTGTTCAACGGTAAGGATTTATCGAACTGGCAGGTCAAATTTACTGGTTTTCCATTGGGAGATAATTTTCGAGATACGTTTTTAGTTGAGAATGGAGTGTTGAAAGTGTCTTACGATAAGTGGCCGAGGTTCGACGGGGAATTCGGCCATCTGTTTACGAAAAGTTCCTATTCTAATTACCGGTTGAGGGTAGAGTATCGTTTCGTCGGTGATCAAGTTGAGGGCGGTCCTTTATGGGCATACAGGAATAATGGGATGATGCTTCACAGTCAATCGCCGGAAACAATGGCGTTAGATCAAGAGTTTCCAGTGTCAATTGAGGCTCAGATGCTTGGCGGCCAAGGAGAAGAACCAAGGCCAAACGGTAATGTCTGTACGCCGGGAACTAACATGGTAATGGAAGGTTTTTTAGTGACTCAGCATTGCACTAATTCGACGTCTAAAACGTACCCTGGTGACGAATGGGTTACATTAGAAATAGAGGTTTTGGGCAGCGGCAAAATTACCCATTTCCTGAATAACGAAGCTGTACTGATGTACGAAGATATTCAGTTTGACCCTGACGATGAAGATGCAAAAAAGTTAGTTGAACTTGATAATGATTTGCTGTTGGATCATGGACATATCGCGATTCAAGCTGAGACAGCACCCATAGAATTTAGGAAAATTCAAATCTTGCCGCTTTAAATATTGTGTTTATATGAATGTTGCGATTTCTTCGATGGACTTTTTTTTAGTCGATGCGGCTGGGATAGTTGCCTTCTCAGCCGGGTGTCCGACCACCAATAGAAGAAAGGGCCGATGGTTTTTTGGTTGGTCTAAAATTTCGTTGAGAAACTTCATAGGACTTGGTGTGTGTGTAAGAGTCGCAAGTCCCGCAGCATGCAGTGCATTTATCAGAAAACCTGTAGCGATTCCCACTGATTCTGTCATGTAATAATTTTTGTGTTTCCCCCCCTTTTTATCCTGCCACGAACGTTCTACAAATATAGCAATTAACCAAGGAGCGACTTCAAGGAAAGGCTTGTTGGCGTCAGTCCCAATCTTTTTTAGATCGTTAAGCCATTCTTGACCGGCTTTGCCGGCATAAAAAGCCTGTTCCTCTTGTTCGGCTGCGATTCGAATTTTGCTCTTTGTTGATGGATCGTTTACACAGACGAAGTGCCAGGGTTGATGGTTCGCCCCACTCGGTGCTCGACCGGCTGCATACAGTGCAGTTTCGATTATGTCTTTGCTGACTTCACGATTTGAAAATTCTCTTATGCTATGTCTTGTTCTTATAAAGTCATAGTATTTTTGAACATTTTTCTTACTCTCGATCTCATTTAGGCTGACGCTCGCTGGAAGCGTGACCGGCTCGTATTTTTCCATGAAATTTCCTCTAGCACTTTTTTTGGGAGGTTTTGACTTTATTTTTTTACGGCCTTGGCTTAATTGGACGTCAGGAGAATATTTGTGTTGACATTAGCTACTGATTCTTTATTTTTCAAGTATTGACTTATGCAACAGGGGGAAAACTGATGTCAAATAAAAGTCTACAGCAGGTTCATATATTTTTCTTATTCCTACCAGTTATCTTCATCTGTATTGCTAGCTTAGCCCGTGGACAGGATTATGTCTTAGATCCAAATTGGCCAAAGACCTTGCCTGACCCTATAATTTGGGGGCAAGTACCCAATGTGACAATAGACTTAAGTGGAATGATATACGCGTTTCACCGTGAAGAGCCTCCGGTTCTTAAATTTGACTCATCGGGTGTTTTGGTAGATAGCTGGGGAAGTGAATGGGTGTCTCGACCTCATGGTTTTCGGGTGTCGCACGATGGAACTTTATGGGCAACGGATTACCACCGAGATAACGGGCACACCGTCACGCAGTTTTCAACAGATGGTCGTGTGTTGCTGAGATTGGGCGCCAGAGGTTTTACCGGAACGGGGCCTAACACTTTTAATGGTCCCACTGATGTCGCGGTGGCAGTCAATGGGGATATTTTTGTAGCGGATGGTCACTGGAACAACAGGATCGTAAAATTTTCGGGTTCAGGTCGTTATCTCGGTGAGTGGGGTAAAAAAGGCTCTGGTCCGGGGGAGTTTAATTTACCTCATTCTATTGTTATTGATAAAAGGGGCCGAGTGCTCGTCGGTGATCGAAGTAATCATCGGATACAAATTTTTACTCAAGATGGTCAATACCAAGAGGAGTGGACGCAGTTTGGGTGGCCAAGCGGCCTTTTTATTGATTCCAATGACGTGCTATACGTTGCCGACTACCAGAGCAAACATGGAGTGACGTATGGAAATGCTGAAACGGGTGAAATATTTGGTTATATTGGTGGCGTAGAGCCGGAAGGTGTAGTCGTTGATACCTCAGGAAACGTTTACGCAAGCGAGGTTACGGGTGGAGAGCAAGGTCCGGGCAGAATTGTTAAAAAGTTTTTAAGAGTTCCAGCCCTATAAGCAACGCGACGATCCGCTAATAAAAAATATAAAAATCGGAGTATTTAAAGATGGGTATTTTTTGCAAGACACGTTTTTTAATTTGGGCGACGTCGGCCATTTTTGTTATACATAGCAGTGCTATGGGCCAGGACAACAGTCAAGGAAGATACCGACCTGACGGCCGTCAAATAGGCATTGAAGCGGGTCAACTTTTTGATGAGCGTGTTTTTGAGGTTAGAACTTATGAGCCCGATGTGGCCTCTAGTTCATTCTCTGGTGCAAAGATTTTTTATCCACTAACACTGAGCTTTGATGCGCCAAGTGGAGCCGTAATATTTATGCCAGGATACAGAGCTAGTGCCTCTTCTTATGAATGGTGGGGGCCGGCACTGGCATCTTTAGGCTATGTTGTGACTATTGTAGAGACTAATAATCCAACGGACAGTCTGGGCTCGCGCTCAGAGGCGTTGGTTTCGGCCGTAGATTTTGTGAAAAGTGAGAGCGTTCGAGAGGGTGGGCCTTTATCGGGCAAGATCGATACTTCCCGGATCGCTATTATGGGTCACTCAATGGGCGGAGGGGCATCATTGGTAGCGGCTCAAACCCTAGGCAGTGCCATTCAAGCAGTGATTCCTCTCTCGTTGTATTGCTGTGAGATTGGCGAGAGCTTTGAACAGGGTCAATTCCGGCTGCAGACTCCCTCATTGATTATTGCGAGTGCTACAGATCCGATCGCCCCGCCACAAAGTCATGCGAAATTGCTTTACGATTCCCTGACTGGGGAAAAAATTTATATGGAGTTCTCTGAAGGTGATCATAATATTGTTACTAACGGTGGCACTGATCTCCGAACCATTGGTTTGTTTACCCTAGCGTTTCTCAAGGTTCACCTTGACGGCAGGTCAGACTTGTCTTATTTCGTTGCTTCTCCAGCCGCAGAGTTTTCTGATAAGTTTTCACGGTATGAGGCTGTTGAATAGAAAAAATATTGATGTTGGTTTGCTTGTGGCTTTTATAAAAATTTAGATATAAACAGTTTTTGCGTAAGATTTTTTTATCGATCGTTTGTTGAGTTAATATCAGCTAAAATCTGATCTGTAGTTTAATTAACGAACAGGCCGCTGACTCAATGACTCCTTCAATGCCTCTTGTATCGATTATCTGTCGGAGCATTAACAGGCCTGAGCTCAATCAGGCTCTGGAATCCATTGCCGGTCAAGAGTACCCCTCGATAGAAGTTGTTTTAGTAGACGCCCTTGGAAAAGGTAGTTCCATTGTTCCAGATTTGCGTCAAAAGTTAAATCTTGTGGAGGTCAGCACGGGCAGCCAGCAGGATCGCTCGGCTGCTGCCAATCTTGGACTGGATAACGCCTCAGGAGAATTCATTCTTTTTCTTGATGACGATGATTTTATCGCACCTGCGCACATTAGCTCCTTGATGGAACACTTTTCCAAGAATCAAAGTGCGGGAGTCGTATATTCCAGTGTGCGCAAAGTTAATAAGCTTGGTGAGGAGCTTGAGGAAGTTTTTGCGCGTGACTACGACCCTATTCTGTTGCGGCGAGATAACTATATTCCGATTCATGCTGTTTTGTTTTCACGACTTTTGTTGGGAGATGGGTGCCGTTTTGATGAATCTTTAACAGTGTTTGAAGACTGGGATTTTTGGTTGCAGATGTCGCAGTTCGTTGACTTCACTCACGTAAATAAAATAACCGCTTTCTACAGGGAGGGTGGCGATTCGAAAACAACACGCTTTAATAGTTTGAATGCTGATAAAAACCATCCTTTAAAACTCGCTAGGACCGCAGTTCTGAATAAGTGGGTAAAACGTTGGACGGGTGAGCAACTTGATGAAGCTTTTAATCAAACAGAACGAATAAATTATCAAAAAGAACGAAGAATTTCTTCGCTTTATTCCGAGCTGCTGCAAACAAAAACACATGGGGAAAACCTTGAGAAGTCATTGCTCGAGCAAATGTCGCAGTTGAAAGATGCCTTGTTGAGTAAAAGCAACGAAGTGTTAAGAGCGAAAGCTAACATCAGCGAGCTGAATAATCGCCTGGCTTCTTCGGGCAAGCATGCTGAAAATTTACGTAAGCATGCTGAGTCTCTTCAGTTGACTGTGGATCTTATTTATAGCTCTAAGTTATGGCGTTTGATGGGGCCAATTAGAAGAGTTTTGAGGTTCATCAAAGGGCAATTAAATCGCACTCTGGTCAAAGAATCGAGGGAACATGGAGATCAGGAGCGGGAACAAAAAGATGAGCTTGTCAAAGATAGAGCTCCGTCAGAAACCAGCACGATCGTAAATGATAATGAGGGCTCTAAATCATATTATAGAGAGGTCGCTGCAACGCGGCTCGATGAATTTTTTGGTAGCTCGGACCGAATGGTTTTCTGTAGCGGAACTACCCCTCGCGTTTCGATTTTATTAGTACTTTATAATCAAGCCCCATTAACTTTTCTCTGCCTCGAATCTGTTAAAAGAACCGTGCCTGATTGTTACGAGTTGGTGATCGTTGATAATAATTCAGACGATCAGACTGGCTTACTTCTCGAGCGATTAGATGGTGTAAAAATAATAAAAAATGACACCAACACAGGGTTTGTAAAAGCCGTTAACCAAGGGGTGGACGAATGCTCTGGGAGAGCTCTTCTCTTGCTAAATAATGATGCGATACTCCACGAGGGAGCTGTTGATTTTGCCTTAAATCGACTGGATAGTAGCGATGATATTGGTGCAGTCGGGGGCAAAATCCTTCTTCTTGATGGGTCGCTTCAAGAGGCAGGCAGTCAAATTTTTAGTGATGGTAGCTGTGCCGGTTATGGGCGAGGTGATGATCCAAACAAGCCTGAATATCAGTTTTGTCGTGACGTAGACTATTGCTCTGGAGCGTTCTTACTTACATCAAGAGAGTTGTTCGTTGAAATGGGTAAGTTCGATTTAGATTTTGCTCCAGCTTATTACGAGGAAAGTGATTTCTGTTTAAGGCTAGCAAAGCGTAATTATCGGGTGGTCTATGAGCCAAAATCGGTGCTCACTCACTATGAATTTGCGAGTTCCGGGGGCTATGATCGAGCGGCTCAGCTCCAAATCGCTCATAAGAAAATAATTCAAGAAAAGCATTCAGATTTGTTGATTCAGAAACTAAACGAAAGCGCCCTCGAATCGCGGAGTGTTTCCCGTGGTGAGAAAATTCTTTTTATCGATGATCGTGTTCCTCACGCCGGACTTGGCTCTGGGTACCCACGATGTAAAGAGATTATTATGCTGCTTGCAGACGGTGGATTCGACATAACTTTTTACCCTTTAACTCGGCCTACTGAGAATTGGGAGGACGTCTACGCTACACTGCCTACGAACGTTGAGGTTATGTTAGACCGGGGTATTGATGGATTAGAGAATTTCCTGTTCGAGCGCATGGGTTACTACGACACGATAATAATTAGCCGCGATCACAATATGAGGTTTTTCCTTCGTGCTACGGTTGCGCGTCAAGAGCTAATCAAAGGTATAAGAATAATCTATGATGCTGAGGCTGTAGTGGCGCCCCGTCGGGTACTTCGTCGTGAGTTACTTGGTGAGGAAGTCACAGAAGTTGAGAAAAAAAAATTGCTTAAGAACGAAGTTTCTTTGGCAACAGGTGCGGACAGAGTTATAACAGTTTCTGAAAAAGAAGCATCGTATTATCAATCATATGGTTTCGAGGCAACAACGGTACTTGGCCATTCTCTTAATCCTCAACCAACACCTCGTGATTTTTCTGATCGAAAAGACATATTATTTGTTGGGGCGTTACGTGAAGACGAATCGCCGAATGTGGATTCTTTACTGTGGTTCTGTTCTGACATATTCCCAGTTTTACTTCAAAGAAATAAGGGTTTGCGACTTGTCGTAGTAGGTGATTCTTCAGCGCCGTCTTTGGATACAGTAAAGCACAAAAATATTGATTTTCTTGGTCGCGTAGAGGACCTCTCGGATATATATAATCAAGCTCGTATATTTGTGGCTCCAACACGCTTCGCCGCCGGTATACCTCATAAAATACATGAGGCTGCCTCGCGTGGAGTCCCGACTGTGGCGACGGGTTTATTGACTGCTCAACTTGGATGGTCACATGAAGAGGAGCTTTTGAGCGCAGATAATGCTGAAGATTTTGTTTGTCAATGCGATCGTCTGTTAAATGAAAAAGATCTCTGGAGTAGTTTGCGAACGACGGCGTTTGCTGCTGTGAAGCGAGACTGTTCTCCAGAAGATTTCAAGAGAAAGCTATTTTCAGTGGTTAATCCATAGGTATATTTAACGAAAGCTCGATCTTTGAGTGTCGAAAATTTGTTTCATTGATAACAACTTCCCTTTAATCGAGTTTTACGTATCGATACCTTCTCTGGTTCTTGAGTTTATAACGGAAACGTATCGAAAACGTATGAATTTTATTCCATCTGCGCGTTATAAGTACTATTCTGTCTGAAAAAGCCAGCTATCGTTTTTTAAGTAAAAAGTTTAAGAGGTCTATTATGAAAAGAAACAAAAGCTTGTGGGTAGGTATTCTTGTTACAGCTCTAGCCTTTATCATGGAAGTAAGCTGGGCTCAGGTTGTGGCGCCGGACCAACACGGTTTCATGATCGCGGAACCCTCTGATTTGGAGCCGGAAGACGGTAGTATTACGACCGTCGTTTATGGTGACCCAAACAAGTCAGGTATCTATGTTGTTCAGATTAAATGGCCTCCCGGTCGCGGTAGTCGTCCTCATTACCATAACCAAGCGCGATACATTACCGTACTGAAAGGAACGTGGTGGGTTGCGACAGGCCCTGAATCTGATGTCTATGATCCGGATAGTATGGTACCGGTTGAGGAAGGCACGTTTATTTACGAACCGCCCAACGGGCATCACTACGATATGGCCAAAGACGAGGAAGTTATTGTGCAGATCACCGGTATGGGGCCGGTCGTCACCACATCGATTCCGCAAGAATAGAGAACGCTACTGACTCGGTCCAGTGGTGCTCGATTTATTCCGCATTTTAGCTTGAAATTGAGAGGGTTGAGGACTGCGATTACTGAAAGCAGTTGCCTTTCGTGATTGAGGAAAGCGGGTTATAGGAGAGGATTAAATGGATAAACTTAATTCAGGGGTCACCTTTCCGCGGTTGAGCCTCAAAACTGCGAGTGACAATAACTTAGTTCTTCCGGATGGTTTAGAGACCCCTTTAACAATTGTCTTATTTTATCGAGGGTATTGGTGACCATTCTGCCGACGTTTGTTAAAAGGCTATGAAGAGCGCCGTGAAGCGCTCAAAGAACAAGGTGTGAGTGTTATTGCGGCTTCGGTAGACGACGAATCAAAAACATCAGAAGTAGCAACTGAGCTTGGTTTCCCGGTTGCTTGGGGAGTGAGCCGCGAGGACGGAGAAAAAATCGGAGCATGGTGGGAACCTGTGCGTAATTGTATGCAGCCAAGCGAATTTGTATTGAGGAAAAATGGTAAGGTATTGTTCTCTAATTACAGTAATTCGCCAGTCGGGAGAATGGACCCAGAAGAAACCTTGGTGTTGATAAAGTACCTAAACAAACAACGGGGAAAATAAAGGAGACTTTATTAGTTCGCCTCGGAGGCTTATATGAGTTTAGTAAAAAATGATTTTATTCTTTACGGTTTTACATTTTTTTTACTCGTCAGTCTGAGTCAGGGGGCCGAATATGTTTCTCCTGAAACAAGCTTTGGTCATCCAGACCTCCAAGGCACCTATACCTTCAGAACGCTGACACCGATGCAGCGACCGGCAGAACTGGGTGAGCGAGATAAGCTAAGCCCTGAAGAGGCTGAAGAATGGGCCGCTTATGAGAATAGGCGGCAGAATCGTGATCTAATCATAGACTCTGTTGGGGGTGCGAATTATCCGCCTGGTGTGATTTCCTACAATGAGTTTTGGTATGAGAGGGGAGATCAAACGGTAAAAGATCGTCGGACCTCGCTTATCGTCTCTCCTGCAAATGGCCGTATTCCTGAGTTGACCGAGGCTGCTTTAGAGAGACGAAAGCAGAGAGCTGCGATAGCCGAGCTCAGCCTAGGTCCGGAAGCTCGTCCTTACGCTGAACGTTGTCTCGTTACTCGCACTGCTGGTCCGCCCATGCAACCAGGTTCCTATAACCTCAATGTCCAGTTCGTCCAAACGGAAAATTATTTTATGATTCTGAACGAAATGATCCACAATGCCCGGATTGTTCGAATGAACGCGACACACAGAGAAGGGCCCGCTTTGGTTTGGGAGGGCGATTCAGTTGGACATTGGGAGAATGACACATTAGTAATCGAGACGAGGAACTTTTTAAAAGGAACAGCCTTTGCTGATTCCACCCCCAGCATGAAGCTCATTGAGAGAATAACTCGAGTGGGTCCAGACACTCTTACTTATGAATTTACCGTAGAGGATCCTGATACTTGGTCGAGTCCTTGGACAGCATTGATCCCAATGCGACGATTGGACAACAGAATATTTGAATATGCATGTCATGAAGGGAACAGGGGTCTCCATGGCGTATTGGCAGGAATTCGACGACTACAGCTTGAGGCTGGTTCAGACTGATGTCCTGAATTAATGATTCTTATTTTTTAGAGGGTAAGTTGTTCGAAACGGTCTTCCAAATGAGGCTCCAGTAGGGGTCTCTCCGAGGCAGGATAAGATCTATTATTAGCATGTGAGGCACTGTAAGAGCGAACAACAGGATAAAAATCCCGCCAATAACAGAGGCATCGACGGTCGCATTGAATTCAAGAATATAGGTTAAGCCACCCATAAGTAGCCAAGTTAATATAGTCAGGAGTATCAAACGACGGCTTGGTTTTTTCACTGACCGCTTAAGATACAACATTCCCCTCTGGTAGTGCCCTAGAGAATGTAAGCCACAAAAATAGAGAGCGAAACCCAAAAGCGGAGGGAATACGATTGCAGCAGCTAACATAGTAGTAGTGAGTCCAATAGACAGGAAATTCCTGTCCCGAAATAAAGTTACTAGGCTGAAAAGTCCGCAAAAGACCCACAATGAGAAAAAGGCAGGTGCTGTTTTTCCGAAAATTGTAGGATCCGTACCTAGATGCTCAAACAGTGGTAATACAAATTCCCATTTCGTTATTGGGATCAATATTGTAACCACACCCCCCTGAAAATAAATCATTGACCAGCACAAGAGCTTTCTGTTGGTTTGATGAAATTGGAATTTAAGGGGGTCAGATCGACCAAAATGAATGGTGGTAATGGCTAAAAACATCAAAAGAGCAAGGGTAGGTTGCGCAAGCCAAAAGGCTATTCCAAAGAACGTCAACCCGGTATACAAAGTTAAAAAAGTTTTATCTTTTAATATCTGTTGTTGCTGTATTAACTCGTAATCAAGGGCTCCATGGGGAACCCCTGCCAACAGGATTATCAAAAGTGAAACCCAATCAATTATTGTGAGCACAGGTATTATCCCCTGAAGGCTTGTCGTATAAATGATTTTTTGGGCACGGCCCTAGCGGCCGAGAGAGCCCCACGGAAGCCACCCTCATCACATAAAAAACTGGCGAACAAGTCGCCGTCGATTCTTTGACCCATTTGCCAAAAAACTTTTTTCATAACGCTTGGATCATTTTTAAGAACTCCTAAAAAAATTGAATCCATAAAGGTCGCTGTTCTTGAGAATTTAAAGGCGGGCGCTTTTTTTGTTTTCAACCAAGGAGTAATTAACTCAAGCTGACTCTCGATTCCTCGAAGTGCATAACCAGTTGCAGGTCGAGTGGCTCCGCCAGCGACCCCAAAAGATATCGCATGTCTGCTTTGAGGAATTATGGAACCCATTGGTATGAGGCCGTTTTCTTTGGCAGAATATGAGGATTTGTCGAGAATGTTGTTATGTCTTTTCTCTATCCACTTTACGCCGATATTTGCTAGTACATCGGACGCCACTTCGGTCATTCCAAATTGTGTTGCTTCGACAAGTGTGTTTTCTTCTCCAAGGGGCAGTGCGTAAACGAAAGTAACTCCATCAGTCGTGGCCTGAGGCACGTCAAAATCCATCAGAATAGGCTGGTTGATGTTGAGTCTTTCTGGAGACATGTTCAAATACAGTCCAGTAAATTGTTGTAAGCAACAATCTTCTGGTCTTTTTGGCGGCCGCGTATCGAATAAAAAAGAAAACTTGTACTCATCTTTATCAGTGCAAACCTGCGTCGCGTTGGTCTCAGGAATTACTGAGCTTACTTTGTGCTTGATTCGATTAAATTTCGAATCTTTTGACAAGGCAGTTTCAAGTGATTTTTTCAGAGAAAGTGCGTCAATTGCCTCATAGCGATAACGCACCGCATGCTGAACATTTACATCTCCTCGGTGAATCATTTGCCAACTTTTCCAGCTTTGAATAACGTGGTCCAGTTGCGGTAGGGGTGTTTTCTCAGAGCGCCATGAGCAAATAGTTTGCGGTCTCTCGTCACTGGGCCCGATCAGAATAACCTCGCAGCCGGCTTTGATCAGCTTTTCACTAAGTAACAAGCCAGAAACTCCAGCGCCAATAATCCCAATTTTTCCATCAACTCTGTCACTCATTGATGAGTGCCGCTAAGTGACTGCAATAGTGCATGAAGGTTTTGATGATGGTTCGGAAAGTTCTTTTGTTTTTTGTTCTGGAAAAGGAGCTTGAGACAACGAGGCAACGCAGCAACACAAAGAGAGAATTTTCGGCCTCTTGATACTACCAGCCTACCGTTGCTCCATGGGACGCCTTGACGCAGTAAAAGCCGCCCAATTTCTCTGTAGAGAATACTCATCAGATAGATACCAGGTCGGACCCGATTTGGTAAATATACCAGGCCAGCAATACCTGATTCATAATACTGTTCGGCCAAAGCTAGAATTTCTTCTATGCTTTTGGATATAGCCTCTTGCTCTTTGCCAACTTTGATATTTTGAATTGAAATTGCTACCGGCAGATATCGGCGTGATATTGCTGCATCGGCTTTTACATCTCGGGCTATGTTAGTTAACTGCATCGCTATTCCGAGGTCGATAGCGTGAAAGGTTGCCTTTTCGTTCTCTATCCCCAGTACTTTGGTCATCAAGATACCAACGGTACCGGCAACTCTGTAGGCGTAACGTTGCAACATTTTTTGATCTGTAAATAGCACGTTGTCTTCAGTGTCTTGCAAAACTCCCTCTAGCAAGTGCACGATTGCATCTTGGGGTAGGTGCAGGGGTAGCAGTTCGTCGATATAAGCTCGTTCGTGACTTAACAACGGTAGTAGGTTTGTAGTCTCCCCTTTGAAGTAAGCAAGTAACAGTTTTAATTTGGTAATGGCGTTTTCTTTCTCGCTCGGCGTGCTGTCGATTTCATCTGCGAGATCGTCTATAAATCTACAAAAGGCATACAGGTGGGTAGCGTTTTTAGCAGTTTTTCGAGGAAGGAAGAAAGAGGCAAGCCAAAATGTTCTTCCGTGTGCTGCTAGTATTTTTTCTGGTGAAGCCGAAGGTGTTAGTATAGATGATTTAAACTTGCTGATCATGATTGTCGTGCCTGTTGGGCAGTGAAGAGGGTTTCAACCACTTTCGCAGAGCTTAGTACCCCCGGTAGACCGGCTCCCGGGTGAGTGCCCGCTCCCGCGAAGAACAGATTGCGGAATTTTGGGTCTTGGTTGTGGTATCTGAAGTAAGCCGATTGGGAGAACAGTGGAGAAATAGAAAAACCCGCGCCCCAGAGGCTTTTATAATCTGCTTGAAAATCTTCCGGTGTCATCCAAAAATCTGCGGTGATAGTTTCCTCAAGGCCCGGTAATATGCTCTTATCCAGTGCGTTTACTATTCGGTTCCGCAGCTTTACTCCCTCGGTTTCCCAATTCGTTCCCGATTGTAAGTTTGGAACAGGGCAGAGCGCGTAAAAACTATCGCAGCCTTCGGGCGCAAAACTTTTGTCGGTTGCTGTTGGGCGATGTAGATAGAGAGAAAAGTCATCTGCCAAAATTTTTCTATCGAAAATATCAGCGAGAAGCTCCTCATGGCGCTCACCAAGCCAAATGGTATGGTGAGCAATGTTCGTATATGATTTTTTTGTCCCGAAGAACAAAACGTAAAGCCCCATCGAATATTGAGTCAGAAGCTCAGGCTTCTTTAATGTGCGATGCGGTTTTGCCCCTTTTAAAAGATGTTTATATGCATAGGCAGGGTCCCCATTGAAAACGATTGAATCAAAAATCAACGATTTGCCATCTGATGCTTTAACTCCAGACACGCGGGTAGCTGTCGGATCAAAAACTATTTCAGAAACATCAAAGTTTTTTATAATTTCTATGCCAACGTCACGCATTAGTTGCTCGAGTGCCTTCACAAGGCTGCCTGTGCCGCCCATTATGAAATGAACACCCCACTTACGCTCTAAAAAGTGAATGAGTGTGTAGATTGACGTCGTTGAGTATGGATTTCCGCCAACGAGTAAAGGATGTATCGAAAAAACTTTTCTCAAGTATGGGTTTTTTATAAATGAAGAAACTAAGCTAAAAACTGTTCTGTAGCTTTGTAATTTTATAAGTCTAGGAATCTGGCGGCACATTGTTAAAAAAGACACAAACGGTTGCATTGATAACTGCTCAAAACCCACTTTAAAGATTTTCTCGCTGAAGGAGAGTAATCTTTTGTAGCCTTCGATATCATTTTTTTCGAATCGAGCAATTTCGGAATATGTGTGCTCTAAATCCCCTCTATAGGAAAAAGATTTTCCGTCGTGAAAGGCAAAGTCGTACCAGGTCTCCAGTTCGACTTGGGTATAATATTTTGAGGGGTCTTTGTCGAAGAGCTCAAAGAGTTCTTCGAATAGAAAAGGAGCGGTAATGACGGTTGGTCCGGCGTCGTGCTTATATCCTTCTCGCTCAAAAGTTTGCGCCCTTCCACCAAGATGAGGAAGACGCTCTATGACCGTAACGCGACAACCTTTTGCTCTGAGCCTGAGAGCCGTTGCGATGCCACCGAAGCCAGAACCTATAACCGCCACATTGTTTAATGGGTCAATTTTAAAAGGGTCTGATTCTTCGTTCATTTTAACTCTCTTATTTGCTCTGTTGAGTCGATAATCCATTGGTGGAACGGCATAACGGTGTCTTGGACTGGAACGCTCAAGCTGAGGTATTGGTTCTTGGCAAAATGTAGCTTTTGTTCGAGCCTTGCGAGTGTCAGCTCCATCGTGTTCGACGCGATAAAAATCTCCCACCAGGCATTTATAGATTTCGTTGTTTTGGGTGTAATTTGAGCCTGCGAATTAATACATCTATAAAGCTTGTTAAATGCCCTCTGATCATTTTTGCTCAGTCCATCCTTGAAAATACTAATAGCTGCATTAGGTCGACCATTGAAGAAATCAGAGGGGGGTGAATTAGTTGAATATGCGGCTAAGATATTGTTCAAGTCATTAATCGTCTGGAATATTAGTCCGCCGGCCTCGAAATAAAGGTTCACTTGTATCTCATCAAGTTGTACGTTTTGAAATTGAAACCCGCCGATAACAGGCAGGGCAAGCAGAGGGGTTGTTTTCCCGCTCACAATTCTCTCGTATTCTGCCCAAGAGGGATATTCCTCAGAAACAAACTCATCAGCTTGACCAGCGGATAGGCTGTTGATTGCGCGAGCGAGGAGTATACCTAATTGGCGGGGAACTTCGCTGTCTAGAACGGCAAGAAAGCTCGCCGCAATCATAGCGTCGCCCAAGCATAAGGCTACCTGGTCCCCAAACAATGCTGCTACGGAGTGTGTGCCGTGCCTGAGTTGGTCTTCATCACACAAGTCATCATGGATTAAAGATGCATTGTGCAGGAGTTCCACAGCAGTGGCCCAAGCGATAGCATCCCGCTTCGCTACTCCTTGCTGCAGGGCCGCTCGGGCCGCTAGCTCGCCGCGAAGCAGTTTACCCGGGTTTTTGAAATGGTGAAGGTAGGGCGCTTGGAGCGGGTTTTTCAAACCAGACGAGACAGAGCGAAGGTTTAGAATAAGGTCGTCAAGCAACGTAGGGGATGCAACCCTTTGATTTGTATGGGGTCTCCCTATCTTGTGTATTTTTGTAACGTTATCTGAATTCATATTAACTCTTTTTTTTTTAGTATAAATCAAATACGATTGGAATTAAGCAAAAAAGGACAGTTGTATTTTTTTCGCGATTGGCCGATTATTGTAAAACTGGCGCCGTCAGTTTCGGTTACCGAAAATCGAAAGGTAACTGTGGGTACAACATAAACTACAATGGAGAGAACTATGCTCAAATTAAATTCCTTGGTGAAGAAGGGTGCCGCTGTCTTGGCGTTAGCTTTCTTGAGCCAAGTTACTATAGCAGCGTCGGGCGATTCTGCTATGTTGGAGTCGGGTGATTTCGTTGGTTATTCTTTTTGGTTGATCTCAATGGCGCTCGCCGCAGCGACTGTTTTCTTCCTTATGGAGTCCATGCGAATTGGTGGCAAGTGGGCTACATCTTTGACGGTGTCAGCTCTTGTTACATTTATCGCAGCATTTCATTACTTCTACATGCGAGAAGTATGGGTGTCCACAGGTACTTCGCCAACAGACTTTCGTTACATAGACTGGCTCCTTACTGTGCCACTTCTGATGATTGAGTTTTACTTGATCCTTGCTGCAATCGCTAATGTATCCGGTGGTATCTTTTGGCGTCTCCTCGTTGGTACACTTGTGATGCTGGTTCCTGGCTATATGGGCGAGGCGGGCATGTTGAATACAACGGTTGGCTTCGTAATTGGAATGCTTGGATGGGCCTACATCTTGTACGAAATCTTCGCTGGCGAGGCAAGCAAAGTTGCGGCTAGCCAAGCTCCTGCAGCAGTCCAAAAGTCATATACTCTTATGAAATGGACGGTCTCTGTTGGCTGGGCGATATATCCAATAGGCTATTTCTTGGGCTACCTTGCAGGTGGTGCAGATGCTGGCACATTGAATATCGTTTACAACTTGGCTGATGTGCTTAATAAAATCGCCTTCGGTGTTTTCATTTGGTACGCGGCAAACGAAGACACAAAAGCGTCAGCTTAATTTGCTGAGAATTGAAAAAACCCTCGAGAGAGGGTTTTTTTTTGCCCGAACTATTTGATTTCATTTTCCTTTATGGTGAGGACTTTATTTTTTAATTTTCGGATATCGATTTCCTCGATCCGCTGAACATGCCCACCGTTTGGTCCCATAAATCTAACTTCAGCACTAACAACATTATTATTAGCGACTCCAAAAATCGCTGGAATTGCGCTTTGTGTGTTATACCCGCCACCGACTGAGACTTGTCGTGAACCTAAAAGATTCTTCCTGCTATCAAATAAACGTATCTCAGCGCCGGCACGCGTGTAATGTCCATTCTTATCGACTACTTGAATCGCTAGCGATTGGTTTTCACTGCTGGGCTCTAATTCATTGCGGAATAAAAAATGTCCCCCTGTCGGTCCGTAGCCATCAGTCACCGAAAGATCTAAATCGCCATCATTATCATAATCGACCCACTCGACTCCATGGTCGCCGACATCAAGAATTCCCCCTGATGCCAAGACATTTGTAAAGGTCCCTTTGTCATTTCTATAAAGTCTATTTTCCGGTATCTGACCGGGGTTGCGGTAGCCTACAACCATTAAGTCGAGCCAGCCGTCGTTATTATAGTCTCCCCATGCCGCGCCAACTGTCTCGATTGGGTCTGTTACTCCGAGGCTTTTGGCTAGCTCGACAAATTTGCCGTCTCCTTGGTTGTTGTATAAAAGGTTTTCCCCATAGGCCCCCACATAAAGATCAAAATCGCCATCGTTATCATAATCTCCGAATGCACAACCTACTCCGCCATCTTTTAATGAGCGCAATGTTTGATCGATACCGAGCAGTGGAGCGATATCAGTAAAGGATCCAAAATCATTTCGCCAAAGTGCATCACTATCACCTGATTGGTTGGCAAGGAATAAGTCTAGGTCTCCATCCTTGTCTATATCTAACCAACATGCGCCGACCGATCGCCGAGGATCGTTTGGTGACTGATTTGAAGCCACGCTCTCAAACTTTCCTTCGCTGTTATTGAGCAATCTATTGGATCCCGTTCTATTAGCTGCGTAAAGATCAAGATCTCCATCATTGTCGTAATCGACCCAGTTTGATTGTCTTGACCAGCGACCTGGGATAGTTAACCCGATCTCATTCGCAACTTCAGAAAAGGCTTTACCTTCTTCATTGCGGTAAACATATGTTCGACTCGGTGTTGGAAAGACATTCGACCCGGCCAACAGATCAAGGTCGCCGTCGTTGTCATAATCACCCCATGAAAGCCCACGAATTTCGTCGCCTGAGGTAGGTAACCCAGAGGCAGCTCCTATATTTTTGAACACACCCTCATTATTGAGATACAGGCGAATTTCGCCGCCTTTAATGGAAACAGCAAAATCGCTATCTCCGTCCCCGTCAAAATCGGCCCAGGCATTTGAAAGAGATCCGGCAACTGAAAACAAATCCGGCATTATTGATGTAAAAGCCGGCTCTTCAGTAGCTGAAACAAGGTTAGGTTGAGTGCATAGAAGTGCTGAGAGAGCAGAAAGAAAAATTTGGCTGTGCTTCATAATAATTTCCCGCTGAGATCAAAGATGCCAATCATAAAAATTTTATAGCAACTTGGAAAGTTAATTCTAATAAAATATTTTGCAATTTTATTTCACACCGGATTAATACTTGCGCACCATAAGTGAGCATGATTTTAATTTCTGTTTCATTTTGTTATCGATCGATGAAAAAAAAAGTTTTTTACGAAAATTTTAAAGTTTTCATTATGTTTTGGCAGCCAACAAAGTGCAGAATTAAAAAATCCTTGCATTGTTTTGGTGCGTAAAAAAATTTCTGTTTTAAGCTTTATAGAATGATCGATATAGGTAACTTTTTTTTGTTTTAAATTTCAGTTAGGATAAAAATATCTGAAAAAATATCGCAAAAATAAAAGATTTCAGAAAACCTTAGCAGTTCGTGGACACATTAGGTGACTTAGTTAATTAATAATCTTCGAGGGTTTGAATATGCGTAAATTTACAAAGAAGGGACTCTGTGTTTTAGCAGGATCAATCATTACTTCTGTAGGTGCTAATCTTTCAGCGCAAGAGGTAGGGGTGGAAGCGATAGAAGAAGTTGTGGTGACTGGTGTTCGAGGAGAACCCAGGACTTTGTCTGAAAGTCCGATTCCGATTGATGTTTTTTCGGCGGAACAATTAGATTCATTGCCTCAAACTGGGCTTTTTGAGGCGCTAAGGTTCCTTGTTCCGTCTTTGCAATTTCCTCAGCGTGCTGGGGGTGGTACAGCGACTTTTATAGCGTCTGCTGGTTTGAGAGGTCTCAATCCAGACCAAACGTTAGTGCTGGTCAACGGAAAGCGGAGGCATAAGACATCGTTGATAAACACCAGCACTGGTCAGTTCAGCGGGTCGGCCGGAGTCGATCTCAATATGATTCCTCGCCTTGCAATTAAGCGAATAGAAGTTTTACGAGACGGCGCTGCAGCGCAGTATGGTTCCGATGCTATTGCGGGAGTAGTAAATATTATTTTGGACGACAGCAGTGAGGGCGGGAAAATAACGCTCAATCGGGGCGAAAATTTTGATCGTGGCGATGGTGAAAATGTAAATGCGGGTATCAATGGAGGTTTTCAGCTAGGAGAAGATGGCTTTGTAAACCTTTCTTTTGATTTCATGGACAAAGAGTTTTCAAATCGTGCGAGGCCAGTACCACTTACGAGCAGCGGTGGTAGGAATTTATTTCCATTACTGCCTGATGGGAGTTTAGATCCTAGGGAAGCTACGATTGACCGCTTGGTGACAACTAATTTTGGTAATTTTCCGCAACGCACCTATTCTTCATCAATTAACGCCGGTTATCAGTTTAATGATTTAGAACTCTATCATTTTTCAACATATTCTAATCGCGACTCGATTCTGGATTTTACTTTTCGCCGACCCCGGCAAACCGATCGGGCGATTCCGGAAATATATCCCATGGGCTTCCGTCCCACGGAGCTAATTAGCGAGGTCGATTTTGAAACCGCCACCGGCCTTAGAGGCAGTACAAACGCGGGTTTTGATTGGGATCTATCTATTAACTATGGAGAAAATCAGGCCGATTGGGAGAATACGGTTGGAGTAAATGCCAGTCTTGGGGCCCTTAGTCCGACTTCTTTCTACCTGGGTCAGTTTGTTGCTGATGAGCTTACAGCGCAGTTAGACGTTACTAAAGCATATCAATTGGCTTCAGGGGGCTCTCTGCAGGTCTCTTTTGGCACTCAGTTTCGACGAGAACATTTCGAGATAAATGAAGGTGAGCCATTGAGCTACGCTGATGGGAACAATGGAAACGCCGCTGGCGCGCAGGGATTTCCTGGATTCTCGCCTGAGGCGGTGAACGATCTATCTCGCAATAACTATAATGCCTACGGTGAACTTGGTTGGGAGCCGACGGACAAATTGTTTCTTGGTTTGGCAGCGAGGTACGAAGATTTTGACGATTCTGCTGGCGATGAGCTGATTGGTAAGGTAAATGCCCGGTATGAGGTTTCCGATGTGGTATCGATTAGAGCATCTGCCAACACCGGCTTTAGAGCACCAAGCGTTCAGCAGCTTGGTTTTAAAGGTAGCCGAGGTCAGTTCGTTGACCTAGATAATGATGGTATCGCTGAGACCATAGTCCTCCGTCAGACACTCCCTTCAACAGATCCTGCAGCACAGGCTTTGGGCGCAAGCCCTCTGGTCCCGGAGACATCAACGAACTTTAGTGCCGGTGTTGTTTTTGAGACCGACCTTGGTTTGAGTTTGACGGTGGATTTTTACCAGATAGATGTTGATGATAGGATCGCACTGTCGACCCAGTTCAATCGTGGTGATGGCCGTGGGGCGGCCACAGGGGGCACGATTGGCGCTCAAGTATCGAGTTTGCTCGATGCTGCCGGATTTGATGCCAGTTTGGGTGGTGTGAACTACTTTACCAATGCTATTGATACCCGCAGTAAGGGAGTTGATGTAATTGCTTCGTGGGCGACTGAGGGAGATTTTGGCTCGCTTTCTCTAACTGCGGCTTATAACAAAAATGATGTTTCGATAGAGGGTATTGATGCTAATCCAGAGGAGTTGGCAGGTTTAATTTTGGCAAATAATTCCCCGATAGAGCAGTTTGATCGTGCTCGCCTTGGAACTTACACAGATGAATTTCCTGACGCAAAGATTAACCTCAGTGCAAATTATTCTCGAGAGGGTTTTTCGGCAAACATTCGCGCTACGCAATTTGGAGACTATGCCAATATTAACCGATCGGCTCAGAACGATACTTTTAACGAAGCCCAATGGATCATGGATCTAGAACTGGGATATGACTTTGACTCTGGGTTAAGTGTCTTCGCTGGCGCTAACAACCTTTTTAACACCTACCCAGCGGAAGTTAGAGCGGTTTCATCTCTTGGCCACAACTTCTACGATACAAACACTCCTTACGGATTTACGGGAGGAAATTGGTATCTGCGTACTGCGTACTATTGGTAAATATTTTTAGCTAGGCGTAAAAAAGCTTTTTGATTAGTTTTGAATGATTATGATATGACGACTCATTATTCGGAACTTTTGAGGAAGCTTTTTTATTTTGTAAAAATTCTTTGACCAATACACTATGATAAAATAAGGATATCGAGTGATTTTATCTTTACTGCCTTTGGGTATTTTAACAAAATCATTAGATAAAATTAGCGATCTGAATTACGCTTAACTTCGCCGTCTAAATTCAGCGGAGTCGGTTGGTTGAAAACACGCATATAGACATGGAATAGAGGCAAGAGTTATGGTCGGAAATTTTTTAAAAGTCATGTTTGCTATGAGTTACGCTTTAGTTTTGTTTTTCTTGCCAAAGAGTGTTGTGGCGCAGGAGGCGTCTTCTCAGCCACTGTTCGAGTATAGCGCGATCAATCATCCAGTTATGGGCAAGGCAGGCATGGTGGCTAGCCATAATGTTTTGTCGAGCAGGATTGCTGCAGAAATTTTAGCAAATGGGGGGAATGCAATTGATGCCGGGGCTGCGCTGGGATTTGCCCTTGCTGTCACCTTACCTAGAGCGGGAAATATCGGGGGAGGTGGTTTCATGCTTGTTCATGTCGCTGAACTCAATAAAACTATTGCTATTGATTTTAGAGAAACAGCTCCCGCTGCCGCTGAACAGGATATGTTTTTTGATGCGAATGGTAATGTTGTTCTTGATGAAACTTATCGGTTCTCGCATAAGTCATCAGCCATTCCTGGCTCGGTTGCTGGGCTTGCTCATATCGTTGAACAATACGGAACGATGACTTTAGCTGAGGTTTTAGCCCCAGCCATTCGGCTGGCTCGTGATGGTATTGAGGTTACATATGACTTGGCGGCAGATTTGGCGTTCAGCCAGCGTCTAAAGAATAATCCTGCCAGCTTGCGTAAGTTTTATAAGCCTGATGGCAGCAGCTATGAAGTAGGCGAGATATTTAAACAGCCAGATTTGGCTTGGACTTTATCTGAAATTGCTGCCGGAGGGGTTGATGCGTTCTATCGCGGTAGCGTTGCTAAAAAGATAGTAGCGGATATGGAAGCCCATAATGGCTTAATCACATTAGACGATTTAGCTAATTACGATGTGATCGAGCGTGAGCCGGTTCGAGGAACATTCAGAGGTTACGACATAGCAGCAATGCCGGCGCCTAGCTCAGGAGGAACCCACGTAATCCAAATGTTAAATATTTTGGAGAACTTCCCGTTGGCAGATATGGGAGCTGAGAGTGCAGACGCTCTGCATCTCATGGCAGAGGCAATGAAATTCTCATATGCTGATCGAAGTAAGTATTTAGGTGATCCAGATTTCGTGAAGGTGCCCACTGAGACGCTTGTTAGCAAGACCTATGCTGAGGATATAGCGAGTAAGATTTCTCTCGATAGGGCGTTATCCTCGGATGAAATTGCGCCGGGTGAATTGACTATTTATGAGAGTGACGAGACTACGCATTATTCGGTGGTTGATGATGAGGGGAATATGGTCGGGAACACTTATACACTGATGTTTTCTTTCGGCTCTGGGGTGGTTATTGAAGGCACTGGTATCCTTATGAATAACAATATGGGCAATTTCACGTTGCGCTCTGATATTCCTGACGCTTTTGGATTGATGGGTAGTGAAAACAATCTGATTCGTCCGAACAGGCGTCCGGTGAGTTCAATGTCGCCAGTACTTGTCTCAAAAGACGGGAAGCCGATGCTAATGACTGGAAGTCCCGGAGGCTCAAAAATTATCAGTGCGAATATGCAAATGATCTTGAATGTCTTAGAGTTTGGGATGAATATAGCTGATGCCTCTGTCGCTCCGCGGATTCACCACCAATGGCGGCCAGATACACTTGAAATTGAGAGTGGTGTCAGCCCCGATACCGTCTCCCGTCTCATCGACAAAGGTCAAAGTATTAAGTTCAGTCAGCGCAGCGCTAACATGGGCAGTTTGCAAACGGTAATGTGGAGAGATGGTTTTTTCTACGGCTATTCAGATCCACGGCGGCCCGGTGCTGGTGCCATCGGCGTTGATTGATTGCCTGATGTGTTCAACTTATTCCTAGGGTTGTAGTAATGCCTGAACGCAACCATCAGCACATATAGGCCTTATTAGATTAAAAGTGTCTAGGGGCACATAGTGTGCGTGGCCAATAATCGAGCTAATCAGAGTATTTGCTGAAACCTTTCTCGTCGACCGGTGTAACGAAAGCTGTCTAAATATAAAAAAACACTCTCTCTTCGGACCAGAACTTGACCCCAATCGCAGTATACGCGGTGGGCGACGTAGGATTTTATGGCGCTCATTTAGTCTCTTACTACTGTGGACTAGTTTTTAACTATAGACATAACCGTTTTGCTTGATAATTTTGACGATTTCTATGACGATGTCTTGGAGTTGATCGAGTTTGTGTGAGTGGATTTCTGTAAATCTCGGTTTAGAAGTAAACTACATTCGTAACAGAACAATTATTCTTGAAATGTTATGCCAGAAGTTCGAGGAGAAAAAATTGTGAAAAAAGTAATATTGGTTATGTTTATTTTCCAAACTATCTCAATTCCTTCTAGCTGGGTTTTAGCTCAAACAGGTTCAACTTGGGAAGTTGCAAGGACCATTGATGGGGACCCTGATCTCCAGGGGGTTTGGGAAAACAACACGATAACACCCGTAGAACGGCCTGACGTTTTCGGTAATAAATCTTTTTTAAGTGATGATGATATTGCTTTTCTTCGCCGACGGATCGCTGAGATTAATGCCGCGGGCGATGACGCGCTTTTTGGTGAGGGAGTTCTTCAGGCAGCTTTTAGTGGTGAAATTACCTCGTATGACCCGAGCACGGGCAATTACGATTCTCAGTGGATGGCTGAGCGCACCATTCATAGAAGAACCTCTCAAATCACCCAGCCTTCAAATGGAAAGTACCCACCGAGGACAGAGAAGGCAATAGCTGCCGCGAAAGCTTTAGCAGAGCATCGACGTGATCATCCGGCAGACTCCTACACTGATCGGCCTTTGGGCGAGAGGTGTGTTTCTTTCGGAGCTCCGCGCCTAAGTTCTGGTTACAACAGTTACTGGCAGATAGTTCAATCGAAAGAGACGGTCGCAATTATTCAAGAGATGGCTCATGACGTCCGTATTATTCCGATCGTACCAATGCCCCATGCCAATAAAAATATAAAGCTTTGGCATGGAGATTCGCGCGGTTATTGGGATGGCGATACATTGGTTATTGAGACTACTAACTATAGCGATAAAAGCAGCACTAGCCCAGAAACAGACAGAAAAGTTAATGTTGAAAAATTGACTAGGATAAGTGAAACGGCTTTAAGGTATGAACTTATGTCGGACGATCCTGGGCAGTTCACAGGGTCGTACACCCGAGAGATTATATTTGATTACACCGAAGATGATATTTATGAGTACGCCTGCCATGAGGGTAATTACGGCATGGCTAACATTCTCTCAGGTCATCGCGTTGAGGAAGCCAGAGCAGCGGCCGGGCTTCGCGAGAGATAATATAAAAAACGATCAAATTTCTGATGGAGGCAACTATGTGTGATCGAGGAGCCCAACAACTTTGTTTTTTAATCGTCGTCCTGATGCAGGTTTTTGTGTGTGGTAGTGTTTCTGCATTGGAAAATACAGAGATTCCTCGCACAGCCAATGGGCGACCAGATTTTAGTGGTATTTGGCAGGCCATTGGCACTGCCCACTACGATATTGAGCCACACGCATCAGACTTTGGCCCCTTGGTAGAGAATGGAGCGATCGGGGCAATTCCTGGGGGTATTGGAGTTGTTGTGGGCGGAGAAATACCGTACACCGATGAAGGGCGTGCCCAGCAAGAAGAAAATAAAGCTACCTGGCTAGAAAATGATCCGGTGGTGAAGTGTTATATGCCGGGAATACCACGCGCGAATTACCTTCCGTTTCCATTTCAGGTCATTCAGTCAACAGACCATATTGTCGTGGCATATGAGTTTGCGAGCGCAAGTAGAATTGTTTATCTGAATCGACCAGATTTTGAGGCGCCGATTCTCAGTTGGATGGGGCACTCGAGGGGTCATTTTGAAGACGATGTCTTGATAATTGATGTTACAGATCAGGTGGCCGACACGTGGCTTGATCATGCCGGAAATCACCACACCGACGCTTTAAAAGTGACAGAGCGCTATTATCATGCTGGACCCAATACTCTTATATATGAAGCGACATTGGTTGACCCTGCTGTTTATACTGAACCTTGGACGATTCGTTTCCCTTTATATCGCCGTTTGGACGAGAACATGCAACTACTTGAATATAAATGCGTAGAGTTTACTGAAGAATTGATATACGGCCATCTGAGGAAAGGGGTTAGTTCCAATTAACAGACATGGTGATTACATGTTGATCCGAGAGTGGTTGTATTTCCCTCTATGGGTTTGTGGTCTCGTAATTTTTTTTTCGAGTTGCCAGCCAGGTCATAAACAGCCCGTCAATGACGGACTTCTTAAGAATAACAATACAGAGTCAGAACGTCTCACTGAGTGGTTGAATAATGAATATGCTAAGCAGCTAGATTTTTCTCCCATGACTAAAACTCGGCTAGGAGATAAAAGCGCGAACGGCGAGCTGGACGATGTCTCTGAGGCGGCTATGTTTGAGCAGTTAGAATGGTATCAGGACTCCGTTAATCAATTGTTAGACAATTTCGAATATGCAGAACTGAACGACGAAGCTCAGAGATCTTTTGATCTTTGGGTTTACCATTTAAGGCAGGCAGAGGCTTCGCTGAAATATCGACGGCATCAATTTATATTTGGTCGGTACGGTCCGCAATCTTCGCTACCTAACAGCTTTATCAACTATCAAATTGTAGAAACACGTCAAGACGCTCGTGACTACATAAGTAGGCTGAATCAAAGTGGGCATTACCTAATGCAGTATTTAGAGCGAGCGAGGCTGGGTGCACTTGACGGTATTCGCCCCCCCTTTTTTGATTACGAACTTGCGATCAGTGAAATTAAGAGGGTATTGACGGGGCATCCCTTTAACGAGGATGGTGAGTCGGTATTGTGGAACGATTTTAAAGGAAAGGTTCGAGATCTGAGCGTTAAAGGGGTAATTGAGGAGTCAGAGGTTAATGATTTCCTAGTTCAAGCGCAAAATGCGTTGCTCCGCCAAATGTTGCCCGCTTATGAAGAAATTTTAAAGTGGCTAATCGATGACCTAAAAAAAGCTTCAAGCGTCGCTCAAGGCGCTTGGGCATTACCTGACGGAGAAGCGTATTACCAACACAGACTGGAAAAGATGACTACAACGGAACTGACCGCGCAAGAAATTCATAATATAGGTCTCCAAGAAGTGGGTCGTATTCGAATGGAAATGGAGCAGATTAAAGATAGCGTTGGATTTGATGGTTCCCTGGCCGACTTCTTTAGTTTTCTGCGAGACGATGACCGTTTTTATTATCCTAATACAGATGCGGGGCGGGCGGATTATATAGCTGAGGCATCTGAAATTCTGTCGGAGGTTGATAATATGCTTCCGAACTTTTTTGGTATCTTGCCAAAAGCTGGGTTAGAAGTGCGTCGGGTCGAAGCCTTTCGTGAGCAGGACGGTGGCGCTGCTCATTACCGAAGAGGAACAGCGGACGGTTCGCGGCCTGGCGTGTTTTATGCCCACCTATCTGACATGCGGGCCGTCTCAAAGTTCAGGCTTCCAAGTCTTGCTTTTCATGAGGGGCTTCCTGGGCACCATATGCAAATTTCGATTCAACAAGAATTGGATAGTTTACCGATGTTTAGAACGCATAAGGGTTACACTGCGTTCAGCGAGGGATGGGGGCTTTACGCGGAGTGGCTGGGAAAAGAGATGGGTGGCTATCCCGATCCTTACTCTGATTTTGGTCGGTTGTCAGGCGAGATGTGGAGGGCGATCCGATTGGTTGTCGATACCGGTATTCACGCTCTACGGTGGACGCAGGCCCAAGCTGAGACTTACGCGCTTGAAAACTCTCCTCGCCCAGAGTCATCTGTGAAGGCCGAGGTTCGGCGTTATTTTAACAATCCGGGGCAGGCGACCGCATATAAGATTGGCATGCTGAGAATACAGTCTGCGAGAGTTAATGCTGAGTCAAAGATGAACGACGCTTTTGACTTAAGAAACTTTCATGATCAGGTGCTTGGTTCCGGCCAGCTTCCGATGAGGATGCTTCAAGACAAGCTCATGGCTTGGAGCGATCAATCATTGGTTACTGAGAATAGATCCAGGCCTTAGTCTCTTTTTATCGATACGATTTTCCAAATCTCGTTACTTGTATGAGAAAGCGTTGAGCAAAATTTTTTAATAACTTCATTTAAAATCTATGAGGATTAAAAGCATGTTGTTGGTAAGTAAAAAGACTCTTGCACTATTCTTGGCAGTGAATCTTTTGAGTGCGTGTAGTAATGATGACGCCGATGATTTGTCTCGAGGCTCTGCCAATGGGGCAGAAGTAGGCGATTGTTCTCTCTCAGATTTGGTCCTTTTTAACACGAATATCTATACATCTGATGACTCGATGTGGAAAGCGGAGGCGGTTGCTGTAAAAGACGGACGGATTGCATTCGTTGGCAGTAACAATGATGTGCAAGATTATTTGTGCGGAGGCACTGCAGTTTTAGATTTAAGTGGTCGAACCGTTTTTGCTGGTTTTACCGATAGTCATCAACACCTTGAAGGGGTGGGCCGGCGCACAAAGACTTTGAGCCTTTTTGGAATCTCCAGTTTATCTGAGACGGTCGAGAAGATAAGGGATTGGTCTTCTACAATTCCCGCCGGTAACTGGGTTCAGGGCAGAGGTTGGATCGAGAGAGAATGGATAGACGAGAAGCGGTTTTTGAATAAGTATGATGTAGATTCTTTCACAACCGATAAGCCGTTATTTATGCCGCGAGCAGACGGGGTGTCGGCCTTAGTGAATTCTTACGCTTTAGAATTGGCAAATGTCACTCGCGATACGCCCGATCCCGAGGGTGGTCGTTTTGAACGAGATATTGACGGAAACCCGACCGGTTACGTCTTGGCCAATGCGATGAATGTCTTTCGCGAATTGATTCCTCGTGAAACTGATGAGTATTTAAAGGATAACCTTTTGAGAGGAATGCGAGCTAATTCGGCTTTGGGTTGGACTCAGACTCAGGATGCGGGAATGTCTTACCGCTTAGTTGACCTTATGAAAGAAATTCATGCTAATGGAGAGATGCTTCACCGCGTTTACGCGGCGATCCCCGTCAAAGAGGCCGAGACTATGTTCGAAAGAGGTCGAGAGAAAACGCTCGATTATATGTTCGACGTCAGGGGTATAAAAGTTTTTATTGACGGCACACTTGGATCTCGTGGGGCTGCGCTTTTGGAGAATTATTCTGATTCAGACCAAAATGGATTTATGAACAGAACTACGAAGGAAGAATTGATGCCGGTCTTGGCTGACGCATTGCGTTTAGGGGTTCAGGTTGAAACTCATGCCATCGGTGACCGCGCTGTGCGGTCTATGCTTGATTGGTATTCTGAAGCGAGGTCTGCGCTTCCCAAGGCTCAGTGGGCCAGTACCGACTTGCGTTGGCGCTTGGAGCATGCGCAAATTATTCCCCCATCTGATCAACAGCGGTTCGTTGAGATGGGAGTCATTCCCTCTATGCAACCCAGTCATGGGATTGGCGACTTAAACTTTGCGCCTGACCGGTTGGGCCCCGACCGATTAGGATACGCTTATCCTTGGCAACAACTAGTTGATCGAGGGCTGATGATCTTAGGAGGGACAGATGCGCCAGTTGAGGCGGGTGAGCCCCTGATTGAGTTTTATGCAGCTGTGTCGCGGAAGCGGCTCGATGGGTCGTCGGGTCCGGGATGGCATCCTGAGTTGGCAGTTTCTCGGGAAACAGCATTAAGAATGTTTACAATCTGGCCGGCGAACGGAGCCTTTCAAGAAGATCTTCGAGGTTCAATTGAGGTTGGTAAGCTGGCCGATTTTACGGTTTTTGATCGTGACATTATGACGGTCCCTGAAGCAGATATCCTTGGTGCTAAGAATGTAATGACAATCGTTGGTGGGGAGATCATATACCGGATGTGATTTTAAGTGATTCAAGCTGTGTAAAAGAACGTACGATACAAGAGGTCGTGAATCTCGATGTACGTAATTAAAAGAATAATTGTGTCAAAAAAGGATGGGAGAGGAACATGCAACTTACTAAGAAGGCGTCCGAGATTGGCGAAAAGATTATTTTATACGTCATTGGGGTTGGAGCATTTATTGCCGCTGTTGGCGACATCGTTGACGGTATTCTGAATTACAACATACAAATAGAGAGATTATTCACGCTCTTTATTTATGCCGAGATTATTGGAATGGTGGGTGCGTACACGAGTTCTTCACGAATCCCGGTCACTCTACCGATTATTATTGCGATTACTGCGCTGTGTCGTTTAATCGTTATGCACGGGAAGGACATGGACGCGCTTGTGTTGCTGGGTGAGTCGGGTTCCATCCTTCTGTTGTCGGGTGCGGCCTACATAATGAGCTTAAAGGGAAAGCTAAGCCTTGAGAAGAAGGACGCGTTTGACTCGGGCCACGATTAGCAAGGCAGTATTTAGAAAGAAAGAAACAGAGGCCGTTTCAAAGAAAACTTTCTTAAGCGTTTGGATCGACTA
>Ga0228615_1000132_pt1 | contig 41118 bp, 30 predicted proteins | sample 16DmetaG_FD_190530 | JGI IMG/M metagenome (GOLD analysis project Ga0228615, IMG submission 190530) | Seawater microbial communities from Monterey Bay, California, United States - 16D | ecosystem: Environmental > Aquatic > Marine > Coastal | place: USA: California | collected 2016-10-17
AATAACATCTAGAAATGGAACACCATTTACAATTTCATCTACCGACCCAGGTATTAATGCTGCCGCTTTTACTGCACCTAGTATAGTCCAGTCAGCTACAAATTCATTAACATTATTTGGGAATCCTGCAGTTGTTGGTTTAGCAGTGGATACTGTATATGGATTCACAATAACCACAGTTAATAATGCTTTTGGATGTAACAATCCTGCAGACCAGGTGTCATTAACTGGCTCAATAACTATCGCTCCTGAGGCTGCAATAAATTTAACTACTGGGAGTAACAATCTAACTATATGTCAAGGCGAAACTGTTTCAAGTACTCAAGGGGGTGTTGACATAGAATGGGATATTACTGGATATGCTCTTGGAGCTACTATAGGTACAGGTCAGCTGCCTCAGGGAGTAAACTCGTCCTACACTGAAATTCCTCAGATAACTGAAATAACTTTTGCAGGAAATCCTGCAAACTTCGATGATACAGATATTTATAGAATCACCGTAAATGGTGTGATAAACAGTTTTACTGTAAATTCAGGTGCTGTTTCAAGTACATTTGCATCTATATTACAGCAATTTGAAACTTTAATAGATAGTAATGTTCCTCAGGTAGATGCTTCTTATGCAGATAATACCCTCACAATTCAATCTAATACAGGCGATGCAGTTTCTGTATCGAGATTATTTGTAAATACTACTGGTGATGCAGGCGATCCAACTCTTAACGCTCCAAATGTTACCCAAGTAAATAGAAAATTCATAAGAATTTTCGGAGCTCCTACAGATCCTGCTGCAATTTATCCCTATACAATCACAACCTTTGGACCTAGTTGTGACCCTTCAACCGCTAATGGGACTATTAGAGTTGTTGATACTCCAACTATTTCGGTAGCACCAGGAAGTGATGCAAACCCAAGTCAACTTTGTAATAAATCTCCTATGACTGATATTGACTTTAATATATCAACATTTGCAACTTATGCTGTTACTTGGACCGGTGCATTAGGACCACCTGCAGGAATATCACTTGTTAGAACTACAAGCTCTACAATTTCATTAATTTCTGATCCGGTTATCAATATCCCTGGTGCTATCCCAGCTGGAGGGGTGAGTTATACTTATCAAATTATATCTACTGTAAACGATAACGGTTGTTCATCGGTTGCTACTTTTACAGGTATTGTAAATATTATTAATGGAACTGCTACTTTAGATCTAAATGATGCAAGCTCATTAACTGACGATAGAGTAAATGCTAATGGAGGTGTATTTAATCCGAGTGTAGCTCCAGATTATGTTTTAATCGAGGCTTGTCAAGGTTCACTTATAGACGATTCTTTATTCGATGCTACAGTTGATATAACAAATGTTGCTATTGCGGCTGGTGGAAATTTACCCTCTGGTTTATCTGGAGATTTTACCCCTGGAGTTGGAGGAGCTGTTGGACAGTATAGAATTTATGGTACTCCTGACACTGCTACAACGGAAGATATTGTTTTACAAGCCATAACTGATGCTTGTGTACCTGCTGCTGATATTAGGGTAAGAATTGTTGTTTACCCTAATTCTACTATAACCCTAGACGGAGGATCCAATGATAATCAAACTGTTTGTAATAATACAGCTTTAACAAATATTTCATATACTCTAGTTGGAGCTTTAGATGCTACAATAGCTGGCTTACCAAACGGTCTTGTAGGAAATACACAGGCACCTAATAAGTTTATTATATCAGGAACACCTAGTGTTAATATTTCTGTAACAACCTCATATACCTACACAATAACTACTACAAGTAATCCAGGTGGACCCTTAGTTGGTGCATGTGCAGAAACAACTATAACAGGTGTTGTAACCGTTAGACCTGATGAATCTTTAACAGTGACAAGTGGTGCAATTGCTCAACAAGTGTGTTTTGGAGAGAATATAACCCCTATAGTAATATCTGTAGTAGGTGAAAACACCTTTGGAAGTGTTGCAAATCCTGCAACTCTTCCCGCTGGAATGAGCTTTACTTTTGTTGAGGATGCTGATAATATGGGAGGTATTGTTACAATATCAGGTAGTCCTAGTGCCGCTATAGCTGGAAACAATCCATTTACTTATTCATTTGTAACTACAACTGGCGGGGTAAATACCAGTGCTTGTGCAGATGCTACACAACAAATTGATATTACAGTTGTTCCACCATCATCATTAGCTTTTTCTGGACCTGACTCAGCAATTATAAATCAAACAGTATGTGCAGGAACATTAATAAATGAAATTGAGTTTACAATGGGTGGGGGATCAAGTAATGTTAGTGTTACTTTTGGTGCTGGTCTTGGTTTTTCAAGAGCTGCGAATGTAAGGGTAAATGACCCCTCAGATTCACCTGATAATATTGTAATATTCGGAACAGCACCAAATGCATTAGTACAAACAACCTATAATTATGAAATAGCTACAGTAAACCAGTGTAATCCTGGTACAAATGAAATTTCTTTAGCAGGTACGATAACAGTAATTCCAACAGAAACAATTATTCGCAGGGGAGGCTCAGGTGCAACAACTCAAAATGTTTGTGTAAATCAAAGTGTGACTCCAATGATTTTTGATGTCACTGGACAAAATACTCATGCTAAGTTTGTTGATGCAAGCAAAGTGCCATCAGGTATTTCTCTAGATTTTGCTCCTGATCAAGCAACTGGAAATGGAGGAGTAGCCACAATACTTGGTAGTCCGGACAGTACAAATGCTGCCGGGGATTATACATTTCAAATAACAACTGGTGTCTCTGGAGCAGTCTCAAACACTAGTCAATGTGCTGATCAAACCCAATTAATAACTATAACTGTAAAACCATTACCTACAATGGTATTCTCGGGTGCGGATCCAGCGGCAATGAATCAATCTGTATGTCAAGAAACAGCAATTACTCCAATACAATTTACTTTAGGAGGAGGTGCTAATGATGTGACATTCTCATCTTCACCTGCTGGTTTAGGTTTTACAAGAGCAGCTAATATTTCAGTAGATGGAAACTCTGTTCAGATATTTGGAAATGCACCAGTTGTAGGAGCTGAAACTACATTTACATATAGTATCAGTACAGTCAATCCAAATTCTTGTACACCTAGTGTAACACTTGGTGGTTCAATAACTGTATTCCCGCCAGTTCAATACAACAACTGGGCAGGTAATCATACGATTAATAATCCTCTCTGTAGTGATGACGGTGGATCAATTGTTGTTAATGCTGCAGCTGTTACTGGAGGTTTTGTAGCTGTAAAACAGCAGTCAACAGTTGAGCTTAACAATAGTTTTGCAGTTGGGAATATTATTACAATTAATGTAGGTCCACAACCATTTGCCTACACCGTTCAAGGAGTAGACAATCCAACTGGAAATTTATCAAATAATCCTGCAGTTTATGATCGGGCTCAAAGTAAGTCTGAAATTATTACAGCGATTGTTGGATTAATAAATGACGCAAACTCTGGATCTACACTTGTCACTGCTATAGCTAACTCACCATCTGTAGGTATAACAACATTAATTGCAAAAACATCTGGAATAGGATTTACTCTTTCAGGAACAAAACAACCAGGAAATTCTCCTGGAACAATTACTATTGCAAATCCAGTCCCTAATCAGTCTTTAACATATGGTTATTATTGGAGACAAACCAATTCTATAGGAACTCCAGTAACAACGCTTGACATAACTGACTCAAATACTTATGTAGATACAGGATTAACACTAAATCTTAATAGTGTTACTGGCTCAGAGTATTATATGTTAACTACAGTTTCAAACAATTGTCAAGCTGATGCCCCATTTGTAACCATAACAGCTCCTGATCCCTTGGCACTTACAATTACAACTATTTGTGATACAGAAATAACTGCAAATGGAAGTGGAGGTACAGGTCAACTAACCTATATCTTATATAATTCAGGAGGAACTGAAATTGGAAGGTCACCGGCTACTTTTGGGTCTCATACATTCTCCGATGGAGATGCAAATAATATTCCTGGAGGAGGAACAGTTAATATTACACCAGGTTTCCAATACCAAATTGGAATAAAAGATGCCAATAACTGTTCGCTAAATGGGAATGATTCTACAGTTCAGATAAATACACCTTTAGCCCTTGTAATTGATCAAAACAAAATAACCGTTACACCTCCGGGATGTGCTGGGAATGATGGAAGTATTCAATTAGATACAGGTGGTTTTACAATCACAGGTGGATCAGCAGGTAACACAGGTGATTATTCAAACCTAACGTTTTTATGGACAAGAAGTGGAGGAGGAACTTTCAACACCCAAGATATTTTTGGACTAAGTCCAGCCGATTATACCTTAACGGTAACAGATAATTTATGTAACACGTTATTTATTACTTCAAACCCAATAACACTCATTGATACTGCAGACTTTACAGTTACAAATGCTGTGGATAATTCAAGCGTTGCAAATTGTTCAGATGGAAACTTGCAGGTATCTGTAGCTGGTGGTTCAGGTAATTTCTCTTTTGCTTGGACAGATCAATTTGGGGTAAGTAGAGGGACTACCAATAGAATAGAAAACCTTGATGCTGGAATATATACTCTCATAGTAAGAGACACTACAACAGGTTGTGAACAAACTTTCACTTATACCATCACAGGATCCTCAGGCCCTTTACAAGCTCTCAATGAAATTGCTGTAGGACAGGCTAATTTTACAACAACAGATATTCTGTGTAATGGTGCAGCTAATGGAGCATTTACTGTTGAGTTTACAGGTGGAAATCCGCCATATTCATATTCTTTGAATGGTGCAGCATATGTTGCAAATGGTTTTACGACAAGTACTTCATCAGTAACCTCAGGAGGAGCTAGTGCAACAGTTGTAAGTTTTACAACTCAAATTTTATCTCTTGATGGGCTTGAGGGAGGAACTTATTCAGTAAAAATTAAAGACAGTGGTTTATGCCTTGACGACTCTGGAAATATTGTAGAATTAAATTTAGGTTCAGTAATAATTAATGAGCCCGATCCACTAAAAATTGAATTGAATGCGTCTACAACTGAACCAATTGACTGTTCAGCTGGTATTCAAGGATCATTAGGAGTAAATATTACAGGTGGAACTGTTAGTGGTACAATCCCTTACAGTATTTTATGGGAATTATTCGGACCAAGTGGAGAAGTGCTCTATAAACGAACTACTTCAGGTTCTCCTTCTGACCCTGATGACCTTACTATAACAGGACTTGATTATGCAGGAGATTATACAGTAACTGTTACAGATGGCTCTGGATGTTCTACCACCGAAGTTATAACTTTAGATGATGGTTCCAATGAAGATCCATTCACGGTAGGGGAGACACCTGCTGTTACTCAACCAGGATGTAATTCTGAAGAACTTGGAACTATTGAGCTTAATCTTTCAGGCGGTGTTCAACCTTATAATATTAAATGGTATAAATTGTCAGTTGCACAAGACAGCGCTGTATCTTCAACCGCGTCATCATCAACTGCTTCATCATCAACCTCAACACCAACCTCATCTTCAACTACAATTGAATTTTCAGATGGAGGATATGTAAGTATGAATAAAGATGGGTTTTATTTAATTGATAATTTACAACCAGGAAAATATAGAGCTATAGTAACAGATGCAACCGGATGTAAAATATTTTCTAGATCAGGTTTGATTAAGAATTCTTCATTTAATATGATCAATCAAAGGGTATATAACAGAGAGATTCTTGATTGTGAAACAGGTCTAGTTGAAGCTGACTTTTCATTTAGACTTTCAGGAACATCTTTAGCCTACAATATTTATTTGGATGGTAATCTAATTTATGGAGGTACTTCTGGAAGTTCCTCTGGTACCTCATCAGGAACTTCAAATTCATCAAGTACATTCACAAATAATATTGTTAAACAAGGGAATAACTTTATTATTAGGAATCTTACAGAGGGGCGACATGTAGTTGAAGCTCAAGATGCCGCTAATACAGAATGCAGTTTAGATTATGCTTTTGATGTTGAAACATATGTTCCAATAACTTATGAAGGTGAAACCGAATTTGAGTTTGATGTTTGTGAAAGTGGTTTTCAATTTGAATTAGATACTTCATTTATAATAGGTGGTAATCCAATAATCGATGATAATGATAATGTTATTTATAACCTTAGATGGACTTATACACCTTCAGATCCAAATGAGCCAGGATCAAGTTTTGTGGGTAGAACTAGCTTTGTAGCAGGGAGAGGAACTTATCAGTTAATTATATCTGATGGAACATGCGCATCAGACCCAATAGATTTTGTATTTAGTGGTGATATTGATGTGTTATCAATTGACGGTCTTTTAGTTGATGCTAGTGGAAATAATGTAAATGTCCAGGGTGTTAGTTGTGAATTAGGTGCCCAAGATGGAAGAATTTCAATACAAATTACAGGAGGTCAAGAACCCTATAATATTTCATGGGAAATATTTGATGCTACAAGCCCCGTAATAACTCCTGTCTCTTCAACACTATCAAGTACTAGCTCTCAAATTAATTCACCATGGAAACCATTAAACGGTTCTTATCCAGGATTAGGAAATTTTGATGGATTCACAACATTAAATGAGCTTCCAGCTGGACTTTTCAGATATACAGTTAGAAGTGGAAGCACATGTCCTAATCCAGTTGATACTCCATTCAATTATTTGAGAGATGTAATAAGTGTCGATGATGATAATACATTAGTAATTACTGATGGACCATATGTAGATCCAAAACTTTGTGAAGGCTTACCTGGCTTGTTGATTTTAGATGCTGTAAATAATAGTGACTCATCTTCGGATTTAAATTTCTTCTATATTGACACAAAGGGTACTGAAGATATAGGTGACGATGGAGTGCCTGTTGCACTTAACGGAAATACTACAAAATTAGACGAAGATACTTATCAAATACTAATTGACACCCCATTTGAATATGGTAAATTAGTTATTACTACAGACGAAGGATGTGGTGTAGAATCAGAATTTAATCTAGCACTAGGAGACCCATATTTTTCTTATACATCTCCATCTTTTGAGCAGGTCAATGAAATTCCAGCAAGAGAAACAGTTACATTTATCGATGAATCAGAAGGAGAGTTTTCAAAATTAGAGTGGAACTTTGGAGATAATTCAGAAATAGAAGTGATAAATATTTCAGGAACAGTTTCTGGAGTCACTCAGGTTTCACATGCTTATGGTAATTCTGGAACTTATTACCCAACACTAACTATATATAATGAAATTGGATGTTATGAGTCTGTAACTAATCCAATAACTATCGGAAGAGGTTACAGTATATACACTCCGAATGTATTTACACCTAATAACGATTGTTTAAATGATTACTTCAGACCACTGTTTACAGGATTCGAAAGTTTAACATTTAATGTTTATGACAATAGAGGTAATTTAATATACACAGAACAAGCACAAGACGGTTCAATTGATAGAAGTGAATGTCCAAATCAAATTGATTCAAGTGGAAACGGAAAGGCTATTTTAGGCTGGAATGGAAAAAGAGTGGACAACTCAACATTAGATGCATTTAGCCCATACTATGTTTATAGTATCTCTGGAGTCCCGTTAAATAGAGTAAATGACGATCAAGTAATTAAAAGAAGCGGTATATTCACTATATTAAAATGATGATTAGAAAAAATATTATTATTTTTTGCTTACTACTATTAAACCTGTCTTTTTCGCAGGAAATGATCTATAACTCTCAACCAAAGTTGATGCATATCTCAAATCCAAGTTATTTTGGATTAAATAGTTGGAATAGATCTGGCTTGTTGTATTCAACAACTGAAATAAATCCTAATGAAACTCAGAATAATAAATTCTTTTATGGATCATACTCTTTTGATCTTATGGATTTTAGTTTAGGCCTTCAGTTTAATAATTTTAGTGCTCCAAATATAGGTTATAAAAAAAATGATTTGAACTTAAGCTATATATATAAAATAGAATTTGGAAATGATGTATGGTTTTTACCTTCTGTAAATGTTGGTTTTTCATCAAAAAATTTAAATCCATCAAATTTAATTTTTGAAGATCAAATAAATTCAATTACAGGATATATTAATCAAGAATCTATAGATCCGTTAGCTGACTTTTTCTTTGCAAAAAATTATACTAATTTAGGTGCATCATTTATACTTCACAATACAGATTTTTTAGTTGGTCTTTCATTTGAAAATTTAAATCAACCTAATATTGCGTATGATGATGATGTTGAATTTTTAGTTCCAATTTCTATTGGTATGCAAGCTGCTTATGAATTTAATCTTAATCCATATGACAGGAGATTTTTGCCAAGATATTCTTATCTGTATTCTTATGCATCAATAAAAAGATCTAGTGAATCATTGAATTTATATGCATCTCAAGAATTTCAATTAGGAGAATTCAGTGTTGGAATAAATCAACAATTTGGTGTTTTTGATAGCTTTTCTTTTTTAAATTTAGGATTAAGTGTAGGTCTAACTTATGAAAACTTTGATTTTGGGGTTTCTTACGCTTTTGCATTTCAAGATTTAAATACTACCTATCGATATGCTCCAAGAATTTTTGATTTGTATTTGAGTTTTGATTTTAGTCCTTTTTTACGAAATAGAAGAGGACAATATAAAAGACTACAAGTAGATAATTATTTTTAGTATTTAACAAAATATATACTGTCTTTCAAATAGTTTTTCCATAATCCAGTTCTTTTATTTGACAAGAAGAATCCTTCACTTATTATCTCTCCATTTTCTTTAAAATTTGTTTGATAACCTTCATCACAATTGGAAATTTTTTTTCTCATTATAAGATTATTATTTAAAAAAAAATCTTCCTTTTTTAATACTCCTTTTTTTACAACCCCAATAGTCAATCTGTCACCTTTTTGAAGCTTATACTTTCCAGAATATAGTTGATCATCTAAAAAAAAATTACAATTAATAATAACTAATTCACTTTTTAGGACTGTTTCATTACATCCAATAATGAAAATAAATAAAAAAAGACTAATAATTATACTTCGCAACTCCTCCACTTTTAAAATATTCAATAAACTCTCCTATTTTTTTACCTAAATAAAAATTACCACAGATATTTAAACTTCCATCTTGATGAAATCGCTCAAAGCTTCCGTTTCTTAAATCATTGAAATAAAATGTAGTTAGTTGTTCATTACCATTTTCATAAAATGAGTTAAATGAGCCATTTTGTTTACCATTTATAAAATTAGAAACTGTTTGAGTTGTTCCATTAATATAATATTGAATTACTAATCCGTTTTTTAATCCATTTGTTATGTACATCTCTAATTTTAAATTGTTATTTGGATATTTTTCTTTAACTAACCCGTTAAAAGGTTTTGAGTTTATATAAAATAAAAGTTCCTTATTAACAAATTTCATTTCTGTCTCATTTATATCAACTTCATTAATATTACATGAAGACAATATTAATAAAATCATTAGTAAAATTAAGTTTTGAAATTTCATCACATTTAATTTTGACTATTCCCTAAAAATCGAATTAGGAAAAAGAACCGGACTTTCAAAACCATTTTTACCAACTGTTGATACTCCAAAAAAGAAATTATCTATTACTATGCCGTTAAGCGTAGCCTCTGAGACATCTTCAACAAAACGACTATTATCCCAAGTAGGAGATGTAGTTTCACGCCAATATATCTTATATCCTAAAATATTCGAATCATTTATTTTCTCCCAACGAAATTTAACAGATGCCTCAACAATTCCTCCTATAGAAAGTTTTTTCAATGTTGGAGGTGACCAGGCTAGACTCGCTAGATTAATAGCATTTACAGCAGTTATCTTTTTAGCATATTCAAAATTTACACCTTCTATAACATCCCCATAATAAATATTATTTTCATAGCGAATGTCTTGATGCTGCATGTTGTAGTTTTCATGGGTTTCCATAATTCGAATTCCAGCATACCCAACATCATTAAAAGGTCGGTGATGTCCTCCACGTCCAAAACGATCTAATCTATAAATCATCATGGGGTTCATTTCAGGCATAATTACTTTTGTGTTTTTATAAACATATCTTGCTAATTGTCTAGAGATCCCATCTACTTCACCTCCATAAAATCTTCTTGATTTACGCTGATTTTCTGTTTCATTAGGTGGAACAGGCTCAGAAAAAATACGAAAGCTTCTATTATCTATCACTCCATCTACACCTTTTATATTTCCGATCATATCATTATTCAAGATCCCAATAATTTCCCAACCTTTTTTTTTAGCATAGTTTGCAAGTCCTTTCCCTCCAAAGAGTCCTTGTTCTTCACCAGATAAACCTACATAAATGATGCTATTTTCAAAAATGTATTTTGATAAAACCCTGGCTGCTTCTATTGTCCCTGCCATACCACTTGCGTTGTCGTTAGCACCTGGGGAATCAGCTGTGTAGTTATTAGGATTAGAAATTCTAGAATCAATATCTCCACTCATTATTATAAAGCGATTAGGATATGATGTTCCTCTTTGAATTGCTACTACATTATTAATCCAAACTGGTTTTACAATTCGTTCACCATCTTTCGGCTCAAAATAATTCTTTTGGTAAAAAACCTCTAAACAACCATCACAATCTTTAGATATATCTTCAAATTCTGATTTTATCCATCTTCGAGCAGCTCCTATACCACGTGATTTTGAAAGAGTATCACTTAATGTGTGTCTAGTTCCAAAATTAACTAGAGTTTTAATATCACTTTCAATACGTTTACTTGAAATGTCCTCTATTATTTTATAAAGATCTTTTCTTTCTTGTGCATTGCTTAAACTTAAGAACAAGAATGAGAGGAAAATTATTGTTTTCTGCATAAATCAAATTTTATTTAAAGTAATAAAAAAACCGATACTAAAGCACCGGTTTTTTAAATCACAGATTGAATTTTAACTATATAAAATAAGAGTTTTCCATTATGAATCGATCTGCAATTTTAGTTCTTAGAGTAAAACTATCTGGATATTCGACATATTCTGCGTGTTTCTGAATAGCACTAAGTAATTGATCACGTTCTGTTTTATTTCTTTCAGTTAAATGAAAAATTACTTCTTTGGCACGCTTAGTTATTAAGTTCTGGGCTTCAAAAACATAATTTTGCACCATTGAAATTTGTATTTCTTGCTTTTCTAGACCCTCGCGATTGATATTTTTGATTGTCCTTAGTATTGCTGATTCACAAAAATAAATTTCAATTAAAATATCAGCCAAAGCTTGAAGCACTTGTTGCTCCTTCTCTAAATTTGAACCATATTTTTGTGTTGCATTACCAGCAATCATTAGGAACAATTGTTTAAAGTTTTCAATTAAATGATTCTCTTGTGCTAAAGGACCACCTTCAATATCTTCAATTTTTTCAGCACTCATATCAGTTGTAGCTTTCATTACAGCAGTCATTAGATCAAGTTCTCCTTTCATACCTTTTTTTAGAAGAAGGCCTACAGAAAGCATTCTATTAATCTCATTTGTGCCTTCGTATATTCTTCCAATTCTTGAATCTCTCCAGGCAGATTCCATTGGTGTATCTGCCGAAAATCCCATTCCTCCGAGAATTTGAATTCCTTGATCAGCACAATTTTGCATATCTTCTGAAGCTCCAACCTTGATTAGTGAACACTCTATTGCAAAATCCTCCACTCCTTTTAGTTCTGCTTCCTGATGATTTAAACCATTATTTATATGATATTGAATTCGATTTTCAACATCTGAAGCGGCACGGTAACATACAGATTCTCCAACATAACAGGAAGATGCCATTTGTGCAATTTTTTCTTTAATTGCTCCAAATGAAGAAATTGATTTTTTAAATTGGACTCTTTCATTTGCATATTCAATAGATTTTGAAGTTACCCTCCTTTGAGCCTCAAGGCAAGCGACTCCTAATTTGATTCTCCCAACATTTAAAGCATTCATAGCAATTTTGAAACCACCATTTCGTTGGCCTAACATATTCTTAACGGGAACTTTAGTTTTATTAAAGAAGACTTGACGAGTAGATGACGCATGAATACCCAATTTGTTTTCTTCCTCTCCCAGTTCTATTCCATTATTATCTTCTTTAGGAACAATAAATCCTGTAATATTTTTATCATCACCAATTCGGGCAAAAACAATAAATAAACTTGCAAATCCAGCATTTGAAATCCACATTTTTTGACCAGTGATCTCATAATATTTTTCATCTTCTGATAATACTGCTTTAGTTTTACCAGAGTTTGCGTCAGAACCTGCACCTGGTTCAGTTAAGCAGTAAGATGCAAACCATTCTCCTGAAGCGAGTTTAGGAAGATATTCTTGTTTTTGAGCTTCAGTACCATATAGAAGTATAGGTAAAATTCCAATCCCAGTATGTGCTCCAAATGCAGTAGATATTGATCCAGATGCTCCAGATATATAATCACAAACAAGCATAGTTGAAACAAAACCCATTCCCATACCACCATAATTTTCAGGAACAGGGATACTTAAAAATCCCAATTCACCTGCTTTTTTCATTAATGATTCTGTTAAGGCATAATCTTTTTTTTCGAATCGTGGTTTATTTGGCCAAACTTCTCTATCAACAAACTCTATAACAGATTCTTTCATCATTATTTGCTCCTCACTGAAATCTTCAGGAGTAAAGATTTCATTCGGATCAGTCTTAGAAATTAAAAAATCTCCTCCATTTATTTCTTTAATTGCTACTTTTTCCATAGTTATATTATTTTAGCACCGGTGTAAAATGTTCAAAATTTTGAGAACTTTCTTTAATGCAGTTCATGACTTCAAAAAAGGTATTAATTTTTTCTGAAGTTAGGGATTCTTCTATTTTTTTATTGAAATGTAAAACAACGGCCTTTGAATCATCTCTCTTTTCTTTTCCAAATGGTGTCAAGTGAATTAAAACACTTCGTCCATCATTAGGATTTTGACTTCTATAAATCATTTTACGTTCTTCCATTGTGCTCAATAAACGAGAAAGACTTGTAGGTTCCATTCCCATTTTGGGTCCCAGAGTTGTAGACGGTGTTCCATCAGCATCAATACTTAGGAGCGCAAACCCGGTAGCCATAGTCGAATCAAATTTATTAGCTTCTTTGTTATACATTTTGCTTACCAATTGCCATGTGGATCTTAATGCACTATCAAAAGTTTCATATTTCATAATATCAAATTTAAAAAAATATTATTATGCATGCATAGTAATTGTAAAAAAAGATATAATATTTTACGACTAGCGTTTAATAACGAAATTTATAAATCGAGGAATGAATTTATATTAGCTATATATTGCGTTTATTAAATCCTTGTATTTTTCTGTTACTACCTTTCTTTTTAATTTCATAGTTGGTGTTAAATGACCATCATCAATTGTCCATTCATCGGGAGTAAGTTCAATTTTTTTAATTTGTTCCCATGAACCAAAGTTTTGATTATGAAGGTTCACTTCTTTTTCTATTGCTTCTTTAAGAAGGGGTTCTTTAGTTGCTTCTGATAGGGATTTGCAGCTAATACCTTTACCGTCTAGCCAATTAATAACATGGTCCAAATTTGGTTGAATTAAAGCTGCAGGCATTTTTCTTCCTGCACCCACAACCATAATTTGCTCTATGAATAGAGATTGTTTCATCTGGTTTTCTATAACTGCTGGAGCGATATACTTCCCACCGGAAGTTTTAAACATTTCTTTTTTGCGATCAGTAATTCTTAAAAATCCTTCAGCATCTATTTCTCCAATATCACCAGTATGAAAATAATCCCCAGACATAACTCCACGGGTCATTTCTTCTTCTTTGTAGTAACCCATCATTACGTTTGGACCTTTACAGAGGATTTCTCCATCATCAGCAATTTTTACTTCAACACCGTCTATTATTTTACCAACAGTACCAATTTTAAAATTATTAAATCTCATGTCACCTACTGAAATAACAGGTGAAGTCTCGGTAAGACCGTAACCCTCAACAAGAGTCATTCCAGCTGCTGTAAATACTCTTGCAAGTCTTGGCTGCAGTGGAGCACTTCCTGAACAAATTTGCTCTAGATTTCCTCCAAGCGCTTCCTTCCATTTGGAAAGAATGAGTTTTTTTGCAATTTTTAATTTAAATTCATACCAAGCACCATTTTGGCCATAAGGTTCATACTGAAGACCAATATTAACTGCCCAATAAAAAAGAGTTTTCTTAATGCCAGAAAGTTCTCCACCACGGGCATAGATTTTGTCGTACACCTTTTCAAGTAATCGCGGAACCGCAGTCATTACATTGGGTTTTATTTCTTTAAGATTGTCTGCTATGGTTTCTATAGACTCTGCAAAATATACAGATACACTATTGTACATATATATATAAAGTATAACACGTTCAAAAATATGACAAATAGGTAAAAAGCTTAATGCAGAAGCCTCACCTATATTTAATGGAAGACGTTTGGAACTAGAGATTACATTAGAAACTACATTTTTATGACTTAGCATTACTCCTTTTGGAACTCCGGTAGTCCCTGATGTGTAAATGATAGTTGCTAGATCATTTGATTTTACTTTATCCCGCATCTCAGTTACTTTTGGATCATGATCCATATTAGAACCTTCTTCTAATAATTCTGACCAATTTGCACATCCTTTTATTTCATCAAAACTGTAAACCTTTTTTAATGAACTTACATTATCCTTAATGGCAACAACTTTATTGTAAACCTCTTGATCAGAAACAAAGCAATAAATACTCTCTGAATGATTAAGTATATATTCATAATCTTTAGAAGAAATAGTAGGGTAGAGCGGAACGTTTACCGCACCTATTGTTAACAATCCAACATCCATAACACTCCATTCTGAACGATTATTTGAAGTAATCATAGCAATTTTATCTCCAGCTTTTATCCCCATACTAATTAAAGCACGGCTTATCGACCTTGATTGATCTAAAAATTCTTGTGAGGAAATACTCTTCCACTTTCCATGATACTTAGTAGAAAATGCTTTTTTGAGAGGAGCATTTTTATGCTGGTATTCTATAAATTCGAATAATCTTGTTGGTTCCATCTATTTGTTTTACTGCAAAATAGGAAATATTTTGAAGTAAAAGAAAAAGTTGACAATTAAGACTTATTTGCTAACCAATTATAAGCATTTTCAAACACCATTACCCATGGACTTACTTCATCAGAACGATTATTGGGGTAGTGTCCCCAATTCCAAGGAAATATAGTTCTCTCTAGGTGTGGCATCATTACTAAATGACGACCATCTTCACTAGCTAGCATGGCCGCATTATAATCAGATCCATTAGGATTTGAAGGGTATTCGCTGTAGAGATATTTTGCTGGGATTTGATAATTAGTTTCTTTTTGTGGAAATGAGAATTTTCCTTCACCGTGTGCGGCCCAAATTCCCAGAGTACTTCCTTCCAGTCCGTTTAGTATAATTGCTTTACTTGTTTCTATAGTAACGGCAGTAAAAATACATTCAAATTTTCCTGAATCATTATGGAGCATCTTTGGTTGTTTTTTATGGTTTGGCGTAATTAACCCTAACTCGATAAATAATTGACAGCCATTACAAACTCCAAGTGATAGAGTATCTGGGCGTTGAAAGAAATTTTCAATTGCAGATTTAGCTTTTTGGTTGTATTTAAATGCACCTGCCCATCCTTTGGCTGAACCTAAAACATCTGAATTAGAAAATCCTCCGACAGCAACTAATAGATCAATATCTTCAAGGTTTTCTCTACCCTCAATTAAATCAGTCATATGTACATCACGCACTACAAAACCACTTAAATCAATCATATAAGCCATTTCACGCTCAGAGTTGCTTCCTTTCTCTCTAATTACAGCTGCTTTTATAGTATTTTGTTTAGGTGAAGGTTTCTTACCATTAAATTTCTTTGGAAAATTAAATTTAAGAGGTTGCTTAACAATATTTTCAGCTCTAATAGTTGCTAACGGTTTTTTTGTTTGATATGACTCAAGTTTTGAAGAGGTTGCCATCCAAATTTTACGCATTGATGGGATTGAAAATCTAAGTTTGCCTATATTTAAATCAATATTTTTTGTAGTATTACCAATCATAACAGCATTAATTCCAAACTTTTTAAATGAAGCAGTAAGATTTTCTTTAGATTGAAGAACAACCCCCACTTTTTCTGAAAATAGAATTTTTACTAAATCAGTTTCCTCTAAACCGCTAAAGTCAATATTCATGCCTACAGAATTAGAAGCGAAGCAAAGTTCAAGTAATGTTGTAATGAGACCTCCAGATCCAATGTCATGACCAGCATTAATTTTTCTATTTGAGATATGATCTTGAACTGCATTAAAAGCTTTTTTAAAATATCTAGCATCTTGAACAGACGGTGTCTCCTTTCCAATTCGATCTAGGCTTTGAGCAAAAGATGAGCCTCCTAAATGGAATTGGTCTTGTGCAAAATCAATATAGTATATGTCTCCACCATTAACTGTAGCCAATGGAGTAATTATATTAGAAATATCTTTACATTGTCCCGCTGCAGAAATAATAACTGTTCCTGGGGCTAATACATCTCCATCTGAGTATTTTTGTTTCATAGAAAGAGAGTCTTTTCCCGTTGGAATATTAATACCTAAAGAAATGGCAAAATCTGAACACTCCTGAACAGCATCATATAAACGTGCGTCTTCCCCAGGATTATTACAAGGCCACATCCAGTTAGCAGATAGGGAAATACTTTTAAGTCCATTTTCAAGGGGGGCAAAAACAATATTTGTTAATGCCTCTGCAATTGCAGTATTACTCCCTTTTTTAGCACTAATTAAACCACTTACAGGGGCATGACCAATTGAAGTGGCAATTCCTTTTTGTCCTTTGTAATCTAAAGCAATTACTCCACAATTACTTAATGGTAATTGTAATTCTCCTACGGACTGTTGTTGAGCTACTCTACCAGTTACACATCGGTCTACTTTATTGGTTAACCAGTCTTTACTTGCAACGGCCTCTAATTGGAGAGTGTTTTCTATATAATTCTTAATTTCTTCTTGGGTGTAGGCCAATTCGATATATTCATTATTTATGATATTGTCTTCCATAATGGTCATAGGAGAGCTTCCAAAAAGTGCAGAAATTTCAAGGTCAATTGGCATTTCATTTGTTTTTTTAGAATAGAAGGAAAAGTGATGATCATTGGTAACTTCACCAACTACGTAGAAAGGAGCACGTTCGCGCTCAGCAATTTTTTTTAAACGATTAGCATCTTCTGAAGAAAGAATAAGTCCCATGCGTTCTTGTGATTCATTACCAACAATTTCTTTAACAGATAAAGTAGGGTCACCAAGTGGGAGCTGATCAATTTCAATTATGCCTCCAGTATCTTCAACTAATTCTGATAAGCAGTTTAAATGACCTCCTGCTCCGTGGTCATGAATTGAAATTATAGGATTTTGGTTACTTTCCACTAAAGAACGAATAGTGTTTGCAACACGTTTTTGCATTTCAGGGTTGGAGCGTTGAACAGCATTAAGTTCGATTATACTTCCGAAAGCACCTGTGTCTGAGGAAGAAACTGCCGCTCCTCCCATACCAATTCTGTAATTATCTCCTCCTAGAATGATAATTTTATCCCCTTTTTTAGGAAGACCTTTTTGAGCCTGATCTTTTTTCCCATAACCAACTCCTCCTGCAAGCATAATAACTTTGTCAAAACCCAGACGCTTATTATTTTCTTGATGTTCAAAAGTAAGAACAGAACCAGCAATTAAAGGCTGACCAAATTTATTTCCAAAATCGGATGCTCCATTTGATGCTTTAATTAATATATCAATTGGATTTTGATATAGCCATTTACGTTCTTTAAAAGGACTTTCTTTTCGGTCATTCTGAACTCTCGAGTATGGAGTCATATAAACAGCTGTACCTGCAAGAGGCAGCGAGCCTTTTCCACCAGCTAAACGATCTCGAATTTCTCCGCCAGAACCAGTTGCTGCACCATTAAATGGTTCAACAGTTGTGGGAAAGTTGTGAGTTTCAGCTTTTATTGAAATTACACTATCAATAATTTTTTTACTGTAGTAACTTGGCTGATCAGCAGACTCAGGTGCAAATTGTTCAATACTTGGGCCTTCTATGAAGGCCACATTATCTTTATATGCCGATATAATTGTATTGGGATTTTCTTTGGAAGTTTTTTTTATTAGTTTGAAAAGGCTACTGTCTTTAATTTGCCCATCAATAATAAATTCTCCATTAAAAATTTTATGTCGACAATGTTCTGAATTTACTTGAGAAAATCCAAAAACTTCTGAATCAGTTAAGGATCTATTTAAAGATTTAGCTAATTTATTCAAATAATTAACTTCTTCAGAATTAAGAGCCAAACCCTCTTTTTGACTATATGCTTCGATATCATCGACATGTATTACTCTTTCAGGCTCAATATCAACAGAAAAGATATTTTGACTTAAACCATCAATTTCTATAACCAACATAGGGTCGATTACCTTGACTATATCTTTATTTAAAAACTCTTCAATACGAAGAATCCCTTCAATTCCCATATTTTGTGTTATTTCAACGGCATTAGTACTCCAAGGAGTAATCATATTTGCTCTTGGACCCACAAAATTTCCAGCTATTTTTGACATTTTGATTTGGGGCACATCATCAAAAAGCCATTGTAGTTTATATTTATTTTCTGAAGTGAGAGATAAAGAAGTTTCAACGGCATAAACTTTGGCTGTTGAATCACCAAAAAACAATAGCATAGGCAGCAATTTTAAAACTTAAAAATACATCTTTTCTATTATTTTATTATGTTCACAAATTCTATAAAATATTAAGTTGTTGTTGAGTTATTCACAACTCTATTAAATAACTTCTAATAATAAATTATTATAATTTGGCAAATAAAAAATCGCAGTTAAATATTTTTATTATTTGATATCCAACAAAAAAGTTTATTTGTAACTAATCTCTGATTAATCGAGCCATATAAAAACCATCTCCCATAGAATTATGTGTAAGTAAGGTTTTTTCTTTTTCTAGGCGAAAAGATTTTCCAACACTTGATTTTAGAAATTTTTGAATTTGATTTTCATTTTCATTTGAAAAAATTGAACAAGTTGAGTAGACTAATGCACCCCCCCTTTTGACTAAAAGTGATTGTTTTTTAAGTATTAGTTGTTGTAATCTAATTAATTCTTCAATATAACTAGGATTCATATGCCATTTTGCAGCAGGATTTCTTCTTAGAACTCCAAGTCCACTACAAGGAACATCTATCAAAACTAGATCAGTATTTTCTTTATATTTTCTAAATATATCTTCAGAATCCAAATCATGAACTGTAACCACTCGAACCCCATTTCTTTTAATACGTGCTTTGAGCTGTTCTAATTTTTTTTTATTAGGATCTAATGCTATAATCCGACCTTTATTATGCATTAAATTTGCGAGGTGAAGGGTTTTTCCGCCAGAACCAGCACAACCGTCAACAACAAGCATTCCAGGCTTTGGCGCAGCAAAATATGACACTTTCTGCGAATTAGCATCCTGAATCTCAAACCAACCTTGTTTAAATAATTCTAAATGATTCAATTTTTTGTGTTTATCTAAAAATAAAGCAGCAGGAAATTCAGGAATTCTTGAAGATTCAATATCATACTTTTTTTTCAAGATATTTTGAAGTTTTTCAGGTGACGTCTTAAAAGTATTAACCCTAAGTACAAGAGGGGCCTTATTATTAAGGTTTTCGATCTCTTTTTCCCAAACAGTTTTCCCTAAAGTTTTCAAACCTAAATCATCTAACCAATCAGGTATGGATTGTAAAATAGCCCTAGCTTTACTTTTACGATTGAATTCAAACTCTATAGATTCAGTTTTTATTTCAGAAAAATATTCCCAATCCTGTAAAGGAATTTTTTTTTTAAGCATCCAAATACCTAAAAGATTCCAGTAGTATTGGTTGGATTTAGGATTAAGTTTACCGATTTCGGTAAATAATCTTTTCCAACGAATAATTTCAAGGACACTTTCACCTACTAGTCTTCGATCTCGTGATCCCCATTTTCTGTTATGCTTTAATAATTGATTTAGTGAGGGCCTTAGAGCTTTTTTTTGCTTGAGGATATCGTTAAGGCATGAAACAATTCCTAAAGCGAGGTTTTGGTGTAACTTCATTAGGCAAAGCTATAGTAATTATTTTTCTTTCTCCTTTTTATTATTACCTCTTAACTTACTAAATAATTCAGTATCAAAACGTTTTTCTTGATATAATATATTAAGAACAATTTCTGGGCGAATTTTTTTTAATAATCTTTCATTACGATTACGTTTTAATTTCATACCCTTCATTTCATAGTTATCAGATTTATTGATGTATTGAGCAGCTAACGAACCGGATATAGTATCCAGAGAATTTTTGTACTCTTTGCGAATGTATCTTAACTTTAACCATATTTCATCGTGATAAGTGTTTTCGTATTCTTCGAATATGCATTTAAACACATCTAATTCTTCTAAATTCATTAGTGTGTTTTCTATTATGTACCCTAATTTCCAATCTTTGAATTCTTCAAACCTTGAAATATCTTTTTGAGCATGAATTAAATTAGAAATTAGCAATGCAATTAAAAAGAGAATTATGTGAGGTGTTTTAATCTTCATATTATGGTTTTGAGCTATAAACAAAGGTAGCTTGAATTTCATTTTCGTCTAACATTGAAAAGATTTCATAGCTTTCAAAATCCTCTAAGTAATAATTTTCAATGAAGTCTTCAAATACTTCTTTATCTTGAATTGCATAAGATTTAGGGGTGACAGAATAAGGGTTAGTAATAATATAAAACATTATGATTGAAGCTGCAATTCCAGAAAAGGTCAACAAAGCACGTTTAAGTATTTTACTATTGTTAAGTTTTGAAATCTTTATAGTTTTTTTAAAAATCTCTTTTTCTAACTCATTAAAATAATTTTTTGGAATTTTAAATCCACCAGCATTGAAATTTACTTGGTTTTTTTTTAGTAAGCTTTTTTCCAATGAGTTGAAATAGCCCTTAGGCACCTTAAAAGGGTTCCTGTTTTTAATTTTCATCATTTAATCGGATTTTGATTTTTTTTACGGCATGATGGTAGGAAGATTTAAGTGCACCAATACTAGTTCCAAGAATTTCAGAAATGGATTCGTAATTCATTCTGTCAAAATATCTCATATTAAAAACAATTCGCTGTTTTTCGGGTAATTGAGCTACTTGTTTTTGTAAAATAATAGCTGCTTCATCTCCATCAAAGTGAGGATCTGCTATTAATCCGTCAGCAAGGGATTCAATCCATTCTTGATTTTTAAGTCCCATTTTACTTGCTTTACTTTTTATAAAGTTTAAGGATTCATTTGAGGCTATTCGATACATCCAAGTATATAAACTACTTTTTTCTTTGAAGTTTTCAATATTAATGTGAACCTTAATGAAAGTATTTTGAACTACATCATTTGCATCATCATGATCTATTACAATTTTTCTAATATGCCAGTACAATCTTTCTTTATACTCTGAAACCAGTCGGGAAAAAGCCTCGTCTCTTGAGTCAGGATGTTTTAATGCCTTAATAAAAAGTGATTGTGGTGTCAAAATGAAGCTTTTATTTATTAATAATAGACAACAGTTAAGGTAAAAAGTTTAATCCATTCTTTGAATTTGAACCCATTTTTTGTAATCTTCATTTGTAGCTAAAAGTTTTTCATGTGTTCCAGATGCAACAACTTGTCCTTTATTTAACACCAAGATAGTATTTGCTTTTTGAATTGTTGATATTCTATGAGCGATAACTAAAGATGTCCTATTTAACATTAATTTCTCTAAAGCACTTTGAACTTGTTGTTCAGCTTCTGTGTCGAGAGCAGATGTTGCCTCGTCCAAAATTAAGAGTTGAGGGTCTTTTAAAAGTGCGCGAGCAATTGTGAGACGCTGTTTTTGTCCACCTGAAAGTTTATTGCCTAAGTCGCCAATATTAGTATTGTATCCTTCAGATAATTCTTCAATGAATTCATGAGCATTTGCAGCTTTAGCAGCTTCAACAATATCGTCTTTACTAGCATCTAACTTTCCTAGTAGGAGATTATTAAAAACACTATCATTAAAAAGAATTGATTCTTGAGTTACCATACCTATATTTTGATACAAACTCTTTTTTTGAATTTTATGAAGGGGAATATCGTCTATACTTAAAACACCTTTATCGATATCATAAAAACGATTAAGTAAGTAAGTCAAAGTAGTTTTTCCACTACCCGAGGGTCCAACAAGGGCAACCATTTCCCCTTTTTTGATTTCGAATGATAAATTAGTTATTATCGGTTTATCTGAATAACTAAAAAAAACTTTATCAAAAAGGATACTTTTCTTAAAACTTTTTAGAAGAACAGCATCTTTACTATCTTCAATACTGTTTTTTGTGTTTAAAATTTCCAAAATTCGATCTGCTGCAGCATTTCCCTTTTGGATACTATAACTGGCTTTACTTATTCCTTTTGCAGGAGTCAAAATATTATATGCTAAACCAATATAAACAACAAATGTTGTTCCTGTTATACTTTGATCTAATAATACCATACGTCCTCCAAACCAAAGTAAAACTCCAATTGCAGCTATACCAAGAAATTCACTGGCAGGACCTGCTAGACTTGCACGCTGAAGAAGGTGATTTGAAAAATTATAAAAACGTTCAGTTGCTGCATAAAATCTATTTTTAAATTGTGCACCAGCGCCAAAAGTTTTTATGATTTTTTGTCCACTTATTGTTTCATCTATTATGGTTAAAAAATCTCCTTGCTCCTGTTGAACTTGTTCAGATTTTTTTTTAAGACTTTTACCCAAATTAGAAATAATCCAGCCTGATAGAGGAATAAAAATTAATACAAAAAAGGTAAGTTTAACACTAAAGAAAAACATTGCAACTAAAGAAAAAATTATAGTTAAAGGCTCCCGCACTATTAATTCTAAAATTGATAAAAATGAATTTTGTATTTCAGCTACATCACTAGTCATTTTAGCCATTAAGTCTCCTTTTCTTTTTTCATTAAAATAATTGATGGGGAGTGCGATGATTTTTTGATAAAGTGAATTTCGAAGATCTTTTAATATTCCATTACGTAGATAGGTAATAAAAAATAATGCCAAGTAGTTACAGCTGTTTTTTAAGAAAAACAAACTCAATACTAGGCCAATTACAAACATAAGGGTTCCCTCAGTATTTTCAATTAATTGTTCAGAAACATAATAGTTTAGACTGTCTTTTATATAATTATGAATGTTAAGAATCCCATTATATTTTGCAGGTGTAATTTGTTTTTCAGTAGTCTTAAAAAGGACATTCAACATCGGAATTAAAGAAACGAAAGATAGTGCGCTAAAAAGAGCATAAAGTGAATTGAAAAATATGTTTAATAAAGCATATTCTTTGTATTGTATGCCAAATCGAAGTATTTTTTTAAATGAAGTAAACATTAGCCGATAAGATCATTAATAAAAAGGTCAATTTTTTGGCCAAGCTCTTTTTGATAGATAGATAATGATTGAGTATTATTAAAGGAAGTATTAACACTAAAATAAAATTTAATTTTTGGTTCAGTGCCGCTTGGCCGAAGTGAAATTCTACTCCCGTCTTCAAGTATAAAAACCAGGACATCTGCCTGTGGTAAATCAATTTCTTTTTTTTGTTGATTTTTTAAATTTATATGACTACTATTCTTATAATCTTCAATAGTTTGAATTAATATACCTCCTATCTTTTTAGGTGGGGTATCTCTAAAACCTTCCATAAGTTTAGAAATGGCATTTGCTCCTGATTTTCCTTTTTTAGTTATTGACACAAGTTTTTCTTGATAAAAACCATATTTTTCGTAACATTCTAAAAGAAAATCATATATACTTTTGCCTTTTGATTTTAGTTCAGAAGCAAGTTCACAGGCTAGTAATATTGCAGAGACCGCATCTTTATCACGAATTTTGTTTCCTACTAAATACCCAAAACTTTCTTCTCCACCCGCTATAAAATTTAATTCAGGATGGGTTTCAATAAGTTGAGCAATCCATTTAAAACCTGTCAAACAACTTTTAAACTTAACTTTATAGGCTTTTGCAATTATTTCTATCATCGGTGTAGATACAATTGTACTAGCAATAAAGTGATTTTCATTAAGGAGTTTCTTAGCTTTCTTTTTAGAAAGAATATACTCAGTTAAAACGACCATGATTTGATTTCCATTAAGATAAAATGGTTTTTGATTAAAATCTCTAACTACAATTCCCAATCTATCAGAATCTGGATCTGTTCCAAATACTATGTCAGCTTTTTTTTGTTCTGCGAGTCCCACAGCTAAATTTAATGCTTCTTTTTCCTCAGGATTTGGTGAAATTACAGTAGGAAAGTCACCATTTGGCTTTTCTTGTTCTTTTACAATAAATACTTTTTTATAACCTGCTTTTTTTAAAACTTGCGGGACAGCTGTTATTGAAGTACCGTGTATAGGAGTAAAGACAATTTTAATTTGACTTTTATCTTTATCGTGTATTTTTGCATCTTCAAGTACTGCTTGATGATAAGCGATATCTAAGTCATGATTTATATATTTTAAGAGGTTTGTATTTCCTGCATATTGAATTTCTTTATAAGTAGTTTTTTCAATTTCATTTATTACAGATTTATCATCTGGAGGAACTAGCTGCCCTCCATCTTTTCCATAAACTTTGTAACCATTGTATTCAGGAGGATTGTGAGATGCCGTTAGAACAATTCCACAATGGGTTTTAAGATGTCTTACCGCAAATGACAACTCTGGAGTTGGTCGTAATTCACTAAAGAGATAACAATAAATACCGTTTGCTGTAAAAACATCTGCTACAATTTTTGCAAGACTTTGACTTTGGTGCCTACAGTCAAAAGCAATTACTACTTTAAGCTGTTCTTTAGGGTATTTTTTTTTCAAAAACCTTGATAAACCTTGTGTGCTTTTACCTAATGTGTACTTATTGATTCTATTAGTCCCAACCCCCATGATCCCACGTATACCACCTGTTCCAAAATTTAAGGAGGTGTAAAAAGCATCCTCTAGTTTTTCAGGATATTTCATTAATTTTTTGACCAAATTTTGTGTCTCTTGGTCAAAAGGATCCGATAGCCATTCATCAATAATTTTTTGGGGGATCATTAGTAGTTGATTTTTTCTTTAATTGTATAACGTTTTTTATTTTTTTTATTCCTTAAAATAATTTCTCCTAAAAACCCAGCTATAAAGAATTGACTACCCAACAGCATAAGTGTTAATGCGATATAAAATTCAGGGCGATTTGTTATGAGCCTAGCTTGAACATCAAAAAACAACTTATCTATCCCTAAATAGAGTGTAAAACAAAACCCTAAGATTAACATTAAACTTCCCCAAAGACCAAAAAAATACATTGGTCTTTTTCCAAATTTATTTATAAACCATATTGTTATTAAATCTAAAAAACCTTTAAAAAAACGATCAGCTCCAAATTTAGTGTATCCAAATTTACGGGCTTGATGTTGAACAATTTGTTCTCCTATTTTATTAAAACCTTCTTGAGCAGCGAGTAAAGGTATATACCGATGCATTTCACCATAAACATCAATATTTTTAATTACCTCGTTACGATATACTTTAATTCCACAGTTAAAATCATTGAGATTAATACCAGAAACTCTTCTTGCAGCCCAATTAAAAAGTTTTGAGGGTAAATTTTTAAATAGGATAGAGTCAAAACGCTTTTTCTTCCATCCTGAGATTAGGTCATAACCTCCTTCATTTAAATTCTTTATCAATTGAGGTATTTCCTCCGGAGAATCCTGAAGATCTGCATCTAGAGTAATAACATATTTTCCATTTGTAGACTCAAATCCTGCGTGTAATGCTTGTGATTTTCCAAAATTTTTCGCAAAGCGAATACCCTTGATATTGGAATATTTTTCGCTTAAACCCACTATAGATATCCATGATTTATCTGTACTGCCATCATCGATGTAAATGATTTCAAAACTAAGTGATTGATTTTTTAAGACTTTAAAAATCCAATCGTTCAGTTTTAATAGAGAATCTTCCTCATTTAATAGAGGAATGACAATGGATACATCTACAGGTTTTTGCATACCTGTAAAATTAATAAATTTGGTTTACTCAGGTCTTGATTTTTTAACTATAAGTCCTCCTATAAGAGAGATTATAAAACCAAAAAATAAAGAAAAAATAATTTGAACAGCTGAAAATATCAAAGGACTTGACATTTTTTCTTGTATAGAACGAGCTGTTTCTAGTGCTTCTTGTGGAATTTCAGGATTTTGAGCTCGCATATTATCAATAGATAATTCTAACGACTTCTGCATTGTATCAGGATCTAAAACATTTACAAGTAATTGTGTATAAATTATTCCAATGATAGCTGAAATAAGAGAAACCCCTAAACCAATCTTAAGTGCCTCTGATAAAGTCATATAACCTTCATTATTTTTTTTAAATACTATAAAAGAGTAAACAAGTACCCCGGATGTAATTAAAAGTGCAACTATTCCAGCTGTTGAATCATTTTTATAATGCATGTCTAATAAAAAGAGCATTAGTTGAAATACAACAGAGATTGATCCTAGAATAATACCATATGTAATAATATTAGATTTTAAAGAAGAATTTTGGTTTGGCATGTTATGATTTTTAATTTTTTCCCAAAGTAAAAAAAAATATGCAGGGTTTCTCATAATCTAAAAAATAAAATTAAATTTGCAAACGATTTATATATTATGAAAGCAAACATCCATCCGGATAATTACAGATTAGTTGCATTTAAAGATATGTCAAATGAAGACGTATTCATTACTAAATCAACAGTGAACGCAAAAGAAACTATCGAGGTTGATGGAGTTGAATATCCTCTTGTTAAATTAGAAATATCAAGAACATCTCATCCATTTTATACAGGAAAATCAAAACTTGTAGATACGGCTGGAAGAATCGATAAATTCAAAAATAAATACTCCAAATTTAAAAAGGAGTAATCATAATTTAATCTTATCTGAAAATCACACAATTAAAGTGGTTTATTTTTTTTGATATTTTTCAGGACCAAAAGATTTATTGGATTAATTTCCATCCCTTGTATGTTTTTTTGAACAAAACGAATTACTTGATCATAGTAAAGAGGTATAACAGGGTAATCTGACATTATAAGTGAATCCATTTTTTTATATTTTTTAAAACGAAGACTATCAGACACTAAGCTTAACGATTCTTTATATAATATATCGAATTCTGGGTTTGAATAATGAGTGTAGTTGGGACCATTTGGAGAAAAGTTAAAACTATTAAATAATGAGAGATAATTTTCTGCATCAGGGTAATCCGCAATCCAGCTAGCACGAAATAATTCCAATTTTCCTGACGATTTTGCTTGTCTTAACGAGGCAGTTGGCATCACATCAATCTTGATTTCAACACCTATCTTTTGTAGTTCCCGTTGTAAGTACTCACAGATATCTAGATAATTAGCATCAGTAGCTATTGTTAATTTTGGAGTCTGCTTTGTTTCTTTAATAAAATCATTAACTAGTTTTCTTGCATAATTAGGATCATATTTAATGTTTGTTGTACTGCTTCCAGGAAGTCCCCGGGGTATAAACCCTTTTTTTGAAGCATATCCAATATTATTTCTCAGATAAGCAATCATTAGTTTTCGATCAAAACCGATATTTATAGCTTCACGAATTTTTTTAGATTGAATTGCAGGATTATCATTTTCAAGATAAATACCAATATACTCTGTATTTAGATATGGACCTTTGAGCATATTGAGTTGATCTCTGTACTTGGTTTGTATTTTTCCCTTTGGTGTTAGTAGTTCGTCTTTATATGAAGAATCTAAAGAGTTTATAAAATCAAATTTACCTTGTAAAAATAGCATAAACTCACTTTGAATATCTGGAATAAACTCTATAGCCACAGCATCGAGATATGGTAATCTATGGCCTTGTTCATCTATTTCAAAATATTTAGGATTTTTACGCAAAACTAGTTTTACATTTTCGTCCCACTGCTTGAAATAAAAAGGCCCTGTTCCGATAGGGTTAGATCTAAAATCTTCTCCGTAATGAGATGTTATCTCCATTGGGACCACTGCACAATAGCGCATTGTTAGTAAACCTAAAAATGCAGGAAAGGGATTTTTTAAGCGAATAGTGAGAACATGTTTTTCTTTAGCTTCATAATAATTTACTTGTTGCATTACCCAACCTCCAGGTGATGCAATTTTTTTATTTCTTAGGCGATCAAAACTGTAAACAAAGTCAGCTGCAACAACTTTTCTAGTTTTTTTTGAGCCAAATAGAGGAGAGGAATGAAAATAGACGTCCTCTCTAAGGTTGAAACTATAAGTTAGACCGTCAGGGCTTATTGTCCACGAATTAGCAATTTCAGGAATTATTCTTAAGTCATTATCTAGTTGAACCAATCCATTAAATATTTGATTGATTGGCCATATATTTTGGGGATTTCTTGCAAAAGCAGGGTCTAAAGATGTGACGTTTCTATATTCATTATACCTAAATACTTTACGATCTTCATTTAATTTATTAGTATTACAACTATTTAATAAAATAACAGTTGTAATTATTGAAATTAGATAAGATAGAATAGATAGCCATTTCGACATGAATATTTTGTTGATATATTTGTATCGAAATTACTGTTTTTAACCGATTATGGAAAATATTCTGTACGATGTAAAAAATATAAAAGAAACACTTCCACGTGTTGCCTTTCATACTTTAGGATGTAAATTAAATTTTTCTGAAACTGCAACGATATCAAGAGACTTTGATGCTTCAAACTTCCAAAAAGTATCCTTTGATAGTCCTGCTGATATATATGTAATAAATACCTGTTCTGTTACTGATAATGCAGATAGACGTTTAAAAGGTTTAGTTAAAAAAGTTTTAAAACAAAATTCCAAAGGTTTTGTTGTAGCAATTGGTTGTTACGCTCAGCTAAAACCAAATGAGATTGCTGCTATTGACGGTGTAGATTTAGTTTTAGGGGCATCAGAAAAATTTAAATTAATTGAATATTTGCAAGATCTTACTAAGAAAGATTTGGGTGAAATTCATTCCTGTGAAATTGAAGAAGTTAATTTTTATGAGAGTAGTTATTCTTTAAATGATCGTACACGATCTTTTCTAAAAATTCAAGATGGCTGTGATTACAAATGCACCTATTGTACTATTCCAAAAGCCAGAGGTGTTTCTAGAAGTGATTCTTTGGAAAACATAATGAACAATGCTAAAAAGATTGCATTAGCTGGATCAAAAGAGATTGTATTAACGGGTGTTAATATTGGTGACTTTGGAAAAGGAGAATTTGGTAATAAAAAGCATCATCATACTTTTCTTGAACTTATAACATCATTAGATTCATTAGATTTGATAAAAAGAATACGAATTTCCTCTATAGAGCCCAATCTTCTTACTAATAATATTATTGATTTTGTTGCAAAAAGTAAAAGTTTTGTTCCTCATTTTCATATCCCCCTGCAAAGTGGTAGTGATAAAATCCTAAAAAATATGAAACGTCGATATTTATCCTCACTTTATGTCGACAAAATTATTCAAATAAAGACTTTACTCCCTCATGCTTGTATCGGTGCTGATGTAATTGTTGGTTATCCAGGTGAAACTGATGATGATTTTCTAGAAACTTATCATTTTCTAGCTAATCTAGATATTTCTTATTTACACGTTTTTACCTATTCCGAAAGATCTAATACTGAAGCTGCTGTCATGGGAGATGTTGTAGATAAAATAATTAGAAGTAAACGAAGTAAAATGCTACGCGCTTTATCAATAAAAAAAAGACGTTCCTTTTATGAATCCCAACTTGGAAAAAACTTTACGGTTTTATTTGAGGAAAAAAATAAAGAAGGATACATAATAGGTTTTACAGAAAACTATATTAAAGTGAGGACTCCTTGGGACCCGTCCTTAGTGAATGCATTACATAAAATTGAATTAGAAAAAATTGATGAAGCTGGATATGTCAGATTTGTTAATCCTCGCTAAAGCTTTATCCCAACTGGTAAAAGTTGTTTGTAGCGGCGATTCCCTCGAACAAATCTTGCAATTTTTGGAGAGGTAGGAACTACGCGAAGGTTTTTATCAGAGATAAATTCAAGAACTTTAATTATAAAAGCATCTTCAAAAGCCTTATCTTCTATTTCTTTAGGTATATGTAATTTAGTTAGAAAAATTTTTCTTTCTTGTTCTGAATATTCAATGCGTGCTAAACTGTCATCTAATTTAATTTCGAATTGTCTTAGAAATTCATTGTTAATTAAAGTTAATTCGTTCATGATAAGAGAAATTAAATATTCGTTTGAAATTTTTGTAAATTTATTTGTTATAAATACGATTGTAAAATTACAAAATTTAAATAAGTAACCTGGGTATTATCAATTAAAAATGAGTTCAATTCACATTTATTGTATGCCAGGAATGGCAGCTAGCCCAAAAATTTTTGAATTTCTGAACTTTCCAAAGCCTTTTAAAATTCATTTTTTGAGTTGGATACCCCCATACAAAAATGAACCCATAAAAAAATACGCAAAGCGAATGTGTAAATGTATTTTACATGAAAAACCAGTTCTTTTAGGTGTTTCTTTTGGAGGAGTGTTAGTTCAAGAAATGGCAAAATATATTTCTGTTCGTAACATAATAATAATTTCAAGTATAAAAAATAAAATGGAATTGCCATTACCAATGAAAATGGCTCAAAAAACAAATCTTCACAAACTCTTACCTATTCAATGGATTAAAAATATTGATAATTTGGTATTATTTGCTTTTGGAAAGGGCATTAAAAGGCGACTGGAATTGTATCAGAGGTACCTTTCTGAACGAGATCCGGATTATCTTTATTGGGCAATTAATTCATTGGTTCATTGGGATCAAATTCAAATACCTGCAAATATTCTTCACATTCATGGTGCTTCAGATACTGTTTTTCCAATAAAGAATTTGTCAAAGCCTATTATAAAAATTAAAGGAGGTCATGCTGCTATCATTACCCAAGCAAATTGGTTCAATACTGAGTTGCCTAAACTTCTTGCAAAAAATAATTAAATTTGATTAAATACTAATTTTAAGATATATCTAAGCAATGAAAACTAAGCTTACTTTAATTATTTTATTTTCAATCATCATTTTCATTTGTGGTTTCAGTTCAATTAATCCCGAATTACTAACAGCTTTCAAAAATTACGGTGGTGAAAATTCATCTAAGGTTTATGCTTTAAAACTTCCAGAAGTGATTGATTTTTGTGGCGAACAATCTCCTTTAAATGCTCCAGATATTAGAGAACGTTTGGATAAGGAATTACTAGTTAATACTTATTGGCAATCAAATATGATGTTACTTATTAAAAGATCCAATAAGTGGTTTCCCACCATTGAATCAATCTTAAAAGAAGAAGGTGTACCCCAAGATTTCAAATTTTTAGCGGTTATTGAAAGTGGTTTGGAAAACGTGCGCTCCCCAAAAGGCGCAAAGGGATTTTGGCAACTAATGCCTGCAACAGCAAAAGAATATGGTCTAGAGGTTAATAGCAATGTGGATGAGCGTTACCATGTTGAAAAATCTACAAGAGTGGCTTGTAAGTATTTAATTAAGGCAAAAGAACGTTTTGGAAGCTGGACTCTGGCTGCAGCATCATTCAATAGAGGTATGTTTGGAATTGATCGACTTTTGAAAAAACAATTAGTTGATGATTATTATGATTTATTGTTAAATAAAGAAACTAGTAGATATATATTTAGAATACTAGCAGTCAAGGAAATCATGTCTAATCCAGATCTCTATGGTTTTATTTATGAAGAAAGTGATTTATACCGCCACATCCCAATTCGTAAAATAGGAATAGATATTCCCATAATAAATATTGCTCAATTTGCTAAAAAAAATAACATAAACTATAAGCTGTTAAAAATTCATAATCCTTGGTTAATTCAAAATCATTTAAATAATAATTCTAGAAAATATTATGAAATAGAAATCCCAGAAGATGGTTATTATTAAATACGTTTCATTTGTTTCTGAATCATTTTCATTTGACCAGTGAGCATACCGTGTTTGTCAAGCTTTTTTGCCTCTGAAAGTAATATTTGTGCCTCACGTTTCCTTCTTTTTTGAAGGTAGATTCCCGCTAAGCTCATTTTAGCCATTGCAATATCATGATTCATTGATAAACCCAACTTTAAAGCTGCTTTAAAATACTTTTCAGATTGGGTAAGATTTTTTTGAGAGTGAATGATTCCCAAAAGATAATTGAAGTAGCCTTGTTGTTTGCGAACAAGATTGCGCTCGACATTTGAAATCCTCATCAACCATTTTTGAGTACCATCAAAATCTTGTTTTCTAAGACGTAAAAATGCAAGAAAGATTAATTCGTTTTTGAAGTACAAAAGGATGAACATTGCTGAAAGAAATAACATCAAAATACCATTACCAATATAATCATCGATAAATTGATAGATTCCATAACTGAATGAAATAATAGCAAGTATTAATTTTATGAATTTAGGGAACATTGTTTTTTTTCAAAGGTATAAAAATTCATAACTGAAATGTTGATAATCAACTTTGGAAGACAAAAAAGTTGTTGTATATTTGGCCGACTTTAAAAAGAATTATATCTACCAGTCAAAATCATTATGAAAAGAACATTCCAGCCTTCGAGAAGAAAAAGAAGAAATAAGCACGGTTTCAGAGAAAGAATGTCCTCCGCTAATGGACGAAAAGTTATTGCTGCTCGTCGCGCTAAGGGCAGAAAAAAAATATCGATTTCATCGGAACCACGTCATAAAAAATAATGGTTTGTTTTTCCCATATTAAAGGTGTTACTTTTTTAAGAGTAACACCTTTTTTTTTATATTGAAAAAATATATTTATACCCATGCCAAAAGTAAACTCAATTAAAAGTATTTTAGTGATTGGTTCAGGACCGATTATTATTGGACAAGCCTGTGAATTTGATTATTCTGGTACTCAAGCACTACGTTCGCTAAGAGAGGATGGAATAGAAACCGTCTTAATCAATTCTAATCCTGCAACAATTATGACAGATCCCACAATGGCCGATCATGTCTATTTAAAACCCTTAAATACAAAATCTATAATTGAAATTCTAAAAAAGCATAAAATAGATGCTGTATTACCTACTATGGGTGGACAAACTGCACTTAACCTTTGTATTGAAGCCGATGAAAAAGGAATATGGGAAGATTTTGGAATTGAAATTATTGGTGTAGATATTGATGCAATTCAGATAACAGAAGATCGCGAACGCTTTAGAGAGTTGATGCTAAAAATAGGTATAGGCATGGCGCCTCAAGCTACAGCAAACTCTTATCTTAAAGGGCAGGAGATTGCTCAGGAATTTGGATTTCCTCTAGTAATTAGAGCGTCTTACACCCTTGGAGGAGCGGGTGCATCATTTGTTCATAAAGAAGAAGATTTTGATGAATTATTAACTAGAGGGTTAGAAATTTCTCCCATTCATGAAGTGATGATTGATAAAGCTTTAATAGGTTGGAAAGAATATGAGTTAGAGCTCCTACGTGATAAAAATGATAATGTTGTAATTATTTGTACTATTGAAAATATGGACCCTATGGGAATCCATACAGGAGATTCTATCACAGTTGCTCCTGCTATGACATTGTCGGATAAAACATTTCAACGTATGCGGGATATGGCAATTCACATGATGCGTAGTATAGGAGATTTTGCTGGTGGATGTAATGTTCAATTTGCAGTCAGTCCAGACGAAAAGGAAGACATTATAGCTATTGAAATTAACCCAAGAGTTTCACGTTCTTCAGCATTGGCTTCAAAAGCTACAGGATATCCTATAGCTAAAATTGCTGCTAAACTAGCTATAGGATATTCATTAGACGAACTTCAAAATCAAATTACTAGATCAACTTCAGCTCTTTTTGAGCCAACTTTAGATTATGTGATTGTAAAAATACCAAGATGGAACTTTGATAAATTTGAAGGATCTGATCGTACTTTAGGACTTCAAATGAAGTCTGTTGGTGAGGTTATGGGAATTGGAAGATCTTTTCAAGAGGCCTTGCATAAAGCTACTCAATCTTTAGAGGTAAAACGAAATGGTCTTGGTGCAGATGGGAAAGGATACACGGATTATGACACAATAATAAGTAAGTTATCTGTAGCGAGTTGGGATAGAGTTTTTGTGATTTATGATGCCATTGAGATTGGAATTCCTTTAACACGAATTCATGAAATCACAAAAATTGATATGTGGTTTCTAAAACAATATGAGGAACTGCATTTATTAGGTAAAGAGATTTCCAATTTTAATATTGATACGATTGATGAGGCATTACTTTTAGAAGCCAAACAGAAAGGTTTTGCTGATCGGCAAGTTGCACATATGCTTAAGTGTTTGGAAAGTGAAGTGCGTACCAAAAGAGTTGATATGGGAATTCAGAGAGTTTATAAGCTAGTGGATACTTGTGCTGCTGAATTTGAAGCTAAAACACCATACTATTATTCTACCTTTGAGGCTAAGTTAAAATATCAAGGAGGCATGCCTTATTGTGACAATGAAAGTAAAGTTTCAGAAAGAAAGAAAATAGTAGTTTTAGGTTCTGGTCCAAACAGAATTGGGCAAGGAATTGAATTTGACTATTGTTGTGTTCACGGGGTATTAGCTGCTAGTGAGTGTGGTTATGAAACTATTATGATTAATTGTAATCCTGAAACTGTTTCTACTGATTTTGACGTTGCTGATAAATTATACTTTGAGCCTGTTTTTTGGGAACATATTTATGACATTATTCAACATGAAAAACCAGAAGGAGTTATTGTTCAATTAGGAGGGCAGACGGCTCTAAAGCTAGCTGAAAAATTAGATCGATACGGAATAAAGATCATTGGGACTAGTTATCGGTCTTTAGACCTAGCAGAAGATCGGGGGAGTTTTTCGACTTTATTAAAAGAAAATAAAATTCCCTATCCTGAGTTTGGAGTAGCTCAAACTGCCGATCAGGCATCAATATTAGCAGATGAATTAGATTTTCCGATTTTGGTCAGACCCTCATACGTATTGGGAGGTCAAGGGATGAAAATTGTTATTAATAAAAAAGACTTGGAAGCACATGTTGTAGACTTACTTCAAAAAATCCCAAATAATAAATTGCTTCTTGATCATTATCTAGATGGTGCTATTGAATGTGAAGCAGATGCAATTTGTGATGGAGAAAATGTTCAAATTATTGGAATAATGGAGCATATTGAGCCTTGTGGTATTCATTCTGGAGATTCAAATGCTACGCTTCCTGTTTTTAATCTTGGAGAATATGTAGTTCAACAGATTAAAGATCATACACAAAAGATTGCATTAGCATTAAACACAGTAGGATTAATAAATATTCAGTATGCTGTTAAAAATGATATGGTTTTTGTAATTGAAGCTAATCCAAGGGCATCTAGGACAGTTCCATTTATAGCAAAAGCCTATAAGGAGCCTTATGTTAATTATGCCACCAAGGTAATGCTCGGTGAAAATAAAGTAACCGATTTTAAATTTAATCCAAAATTAGAGGGTTATGCCATTAAACAGCCTGTATTTTCATTCAATAAATTCCCAAATGTTAACAAACAATTAGGACCTGAAATGAAAAGTACTGGAGAAAGTATTTTATTCATTGATAGTTTGAAGGATGATGAGTTTTATGATTTATATGCTAGACGTAAGATGTATTTAACCAAATAATAAAGTCTCAATCACTTTCAACATACTACGGAAAAAAATTTAATTTGTAAAATTATTTAAAGCTACCTAATTGAGTGAAGTTCCTTTTTATCAACTATCATTTGTTGACGCTGAAGCATTAAGGGGTCAGTTATCAAAAGAGCTCTCGACATTTTAGCTTTAGGAATATTTATTTTTCCAGAACCAGTTATAATATTAATTACTGCTTCAAGTAAAGGCTCATTAGAATTTCCAAGAACTCCTAAATTTCGAATATCTTCTTCAATAACCGTGTCTGGTAATAGTCCATCAGAATAGTCAGCAAAACCATCGCTATTAGAAATTTTGAGAACTATAGGCTGCATTGCATATGTGTGCTCAGGATTTTTTGTTTGTTCATTGTCAACATAATCATAAACAGTAATAGACCCTACATTTTTTCCTACAGTTCTTTCGCCAATTTGAAATACTTCAATGTATGAATCTAGACCATTTATAAGTAATTCACTTGCAGAGGCTGACTCCGAGGTGGTTATTATAAATACACGATTTAGATCTAAAGAGTTAATAGGGTCCCCGTTTGAAAGCTGAGCTGTAAAGCGATTGATTAAAGTCTCTTTTCCATAACGTTCACGAAGATATTTTAGTAATTTAGTGTTCCACTGTTCTTCTGCAAAAATTTCTGATGTGTATTGCCCAGTAATCATACTTGCTAACTCCACACAATTTTGAACAGAACCACCTCCATTGTATCTGAGATCTATAATTAAGTCTGAAATACCATCTGATTTAAAATTTGCAAATGCTTTATTGAGTTCAACACTCTTTTCTGCGACAAATTGATTGTACATTAAGTATCCAACACTTCCAGTATAACCGTTATCTTTATTATCGATAGCGATGCTTTTACTGACTTGAATGGGATTCGTTTCAAAATTTTCTTCCTTGGTTAGCTTTACATTAATTCCGTTATTAGATAAGGCTCCATTTTTTGCAGAAGCCATGTTTAGGGTATAAGTTAAATTATCACCAAAAAGTAGTGATCTATAATTGCTTGCTGTCAAAATAGTTCCATCAACCCCAGTAAATAAATCCCCTCTTTGAATATTCTTATTTTCAGCATCAGAACCCTCTAATATATATTTTACAAAACCTACAAGCTCATTACAGTTTTGACAAGCATATAACAAACCAAACTCCACTCCGTTAGATGCAAAAATACCTTGTAAGGTATTTTCTAATACCCTATAATCATCTTGAATCCAACTAAAACGATCCTCAGGGTGTTTTAAATATTCAAAAAAAGATTCAGCATCTGAATTTTCACTTATGTATTGGCCGTAGGATTTTTGATCGATAAGTTTATCGTCAGAAAGCTCAGCAACATCTTCTTGCCAGTAATAAAATTCATTTAATCCTTTCCAAACAAAATCACTTATTTGCAATTCACCTAAAAGACTAACAGCTATATCATCGCTATCCAAGTTTGAACCTATAAGTTTTTCACTAACAGGATCCTTAGAGCAACTCGAGATTAATAAAAAAGATATTACTGATGAGGATATAAATATATATTTATAAATGAACCACTTTATCATATATTTTGAAAAATTATCAATTCAAAGTTAAAGAAATAGGAGCAATAAATGGTAACTTTAAAAAATTCTATAAAAGTTAGTCTTCTTTAACCTATAGAATATTTAAGGGGTAAAATCTACTCAGCTTATGAATCTCTATGGAGGAAATTTATCACAAAAAGTTAAATTTTAGTTCACCAATTAGGATTAGTTATTTGATTAAATAAATTAAATTCCAGTATAATTGAAAGGTGTAATCGTTTTAAGTTGAGATTTTACATTCTCTTCGACATCCAATTGTTCGATAAACTTTTGGATTGCTTCCCGATCAATCGACGAGTTAGTTCTTGTTAAATTTTTTAAAGCTTCGTAAGGATTAGGATACCCCTCTTTTCTTAAAATAGTTTGAATTCCTTCAGCAATTACAGCCCAATTATTATTTAGATCATTTTCTATCTTAGTAGTATTTACTAATAATTTACCTAGACCTTTCAAAGTTGAATTAATGCCAATCAGAGTATGACCAAAAGGGACTCCTATATTTCTTAGAACTGTACTATCAGTTAGATCGCGCTGTAACCTTGAAACAGGCAATTTTAAAGATAAAAATTCAAAAATTGAATTTGCAATTCCTAGATTTCCCTCAGAGTTTTCAAAATCTATTGGATTTACTTTATGAGGCATAGCAGAAGATCCAACTTCATTCTCATTAATTTTTTGTTTAAAATAGTCCATTGAAATGTATTGCCACATGTCTCGATTTAAGTCAATAATTATTGTATTGATTCTTTTAATATTATCACACAAAGCAGCAAAGGAATCATAATGTTCGATTTGAGTTGTGGGGAAGGAGAAGTTTAAACCCAAAATTCTTTCTACAAACTGCATACCAAAGGCTTTCCAATCAATATCGGGATATGCAACTTGATGGGCATTAAAGTTTCCAGTTGCACCAGAAAATTTAGCACCAAATGGAATTTGAATTAGCATTTCTTTTTGGGCTTCAATACGTTTTAAAAAAACTTTTATTTCTTTACCTAATCTAGTAGGAGAGGCTGGCTGACCGTGTGTTCTTGATAAAAGTGGAATATCTTTATATTCCTCAATTAGATTTTTCAATTTAATAATTATTTCCTCCAAGTTTGGAAGGTATATTTCCTGAATAGCATTTTTTATAGAAAGAGGTATTGCTGTATTATTAATATCTTGAGATGTTAATCCAAAATGAATAAACTCTTTATAGGTATGTAATTCTAATTTATCAAATTCTTTTTTAATAAAATACTCTACTGCCTTAACATCGTGATTTGTAGTAAGTTCTATTTCCTTTACCTCTAAAGCATCCTCAGAAGAAAAATGCCTGTAAATACTGCGTAGTTCTTCAAAAAGTGAGGGATTAAATCCTTTAAGTTGAGGTAGTGGTAATTCGCAGAGTCCTATAAAATATTCTATTTCAACTCTGACCCTATATTTTATTAATGCTTCCTCTGAAAAATAAGCTGAAAGAGATTTTGTTTTGGACCGATAGCGGCCATCTATAGGGGAAATCGCATTAAGTGCTGTGAGTAGCATGATCAATAAATTAGACGTACAAAGATACAAGTAAAATCAGCAAATTTTGAATGATTGATCGGATTTTTAAATACCCTTAGTATTAAAAAGTATTAAAAATTAGAATTTAATTATAATTGTAAAAGACGATACTCTTCATAGCATTTTGAAATAGCTTCAAGAATTTGTAAGTCATTAGCTTCACTCATAAACGCATCGGAGTAATTACAATTTCTTAGGATTTCATCGATATCAATTCGTTTTATTCCCAAGAGTTGAATTAATACTTGACGATCAAATTTTGATACTAAAAGGTTTTTAATTCCATCATCCTCTCGCATCCGCTTTAATTTTCGCATTTGCATTGCATTCTTTCCAAACATATTGTTTAATAAATCTAGTGGATTAAACAAATTGCCAATAGCTTTTGAAAAATTTCTAGAATTCCTTCCTCCTGATTCATAACCTAAATTAGGTAAACCTGATATACTGTAACGCTTTGCATTATTTATAGGCACATTTTTAACATCAATATCTAGATAACCAGTAAGTTGATAGGGTCTTACTTCTATTTCTTCTAATGCAAAAGCTAGCTCAGTCATTACAAATTTAAAATTACCAAATTTCAACATATCATTAGTTACAGCAATCTTTAAGGGTTTAAAACCTAAATATGAAAAATATAGTGTGTCTTTTACTTCAGCTCTAATTTCAAATAGACCTTTCTTATCTGTTATTGAGCCAATAACTTGGGTAAGATTAAGTACATGAACACTAGACATTGGTAGTCCAGTACTTTCATTTTCAACTATCGCGCTAAAATCTTCTTGTGAAATGCCGTTAAAGACATATAAAATTAGAACAATAACCGAAATCTTCCTCATGGCATAAATTTATAATAAAAAATTTTCAAAACCTTTAACCTAAATGTAATTAATACTAGAACTATCCTCTTTCTAATAATTTCAAAAATTGAACCGTTGCTAAAGCCCTATGACTTATTTTATTTTTAATTACATCTCCTAACTCAGCAAATGTTTGATTGTATCCATTTGGAATAAATATAGGGTCGTATCCAAAGCCATTTAATCCACGTTTTTCAAAAATGAGATTACCATCTACCTTTCCTTGAAAACTGAATGTTTTATTGTTAAAATGAATATGAAATATTGAGCGAAAAGTTGCTTTTGGGTTAGATTGACCTCTAAGTTTTTTCCATATTTTTTTAATATTAGCATCGTTATTTTTTTGATTTCCTGCATAACGTGCTGAAAAAACACCTGGTGCACCTTTTAAGGCGTCTACCTCAAGACCAGAGTCATCAGAAAAACAATCTAATCCATATTTATATCTTACATAATCAGCCTTAATTTTAGCATTTTCTTCCAAAGTGCTTCCTGTTTCTTCAATTTCTTTTACGCAACCAATATCATTTAAACTTAAAATTTTATATTTTTTAGGTATAAGCTGACTGATTTCTGTAACTTTATTTTGATTATGTGTTGCAAAGATAATTTTCATTTAAGCTTATTAATTGTTGTGATAGGGATGATTATTGATAATTGTAAATGCTCTGTAGAGTTGTTCACAAAAGAAAAGTCTTATCATCTGATGTGAAAATGTCATTTTTGATAACGCAATTGACTTTGGAAATTTATTATAAATTTCATTAGAAAAACCATAGGGACCACCTATCAAGAAAATAATTTTATTATTTCCATTAATCATATAATTTTCAATTTCTTTAGAAAAAGCATTAGAACTAAGAGATTTTCCACTTTCGTCTAAAAGAATAACGGTATCACTTGAACTTATCTTTTTAAGTAAAATTTTACCCTCCTCAGTTTTAATCTTATTTGGGTCTATTTTTTTTGATATTTTAATATTGGGTAAATAAATAACTGAAAACTTGATATAATGTTTAAGACGATATTGATATTTAGCCAAAGCCTCAGACCAAATAGATCGATCGGTTTTTCCTATACACATTAATTGAATCTCCATTTTCCAAAGTTACAAAGGCTTTCGATTTTTAAAGTATTTATATCTTAATATGATTTAGCCTTCTATCTTTGTAACTATATAAGAAATCAAAACATGTCAAAAATATTGCAACTTCCTTTAATCAAGTCTGTTGTA
>Ga0228615_1000133_pt1 | contig 41107 bp, 29 predicted proteins | sample 16DmetaG_FD_190530 | JGI IMG/M metagenome (GOLD analysis project Ga0228615, IMG submission 190530) | Seawater microbial communities from Monterey Bay, California, United States - 16D | ecosystem: Environmental > Aquatic > Marine > Coastal | place: USA: California | collected 2016-10-17
TGGTACTCACGAAAATGGGTTGTTTAAGTTGGATAAGAATACACTCAAATCAAAATTAATAAAATATCAAGAAACAAAACCGTTAAAGAATCTTCAAATCAATACAATCATTAAATCTTCTAATGGGCGTTTTTTAATTGGAACTAATCATGGTTTATTGACATTTGATCCTTATGATGAGATTCTTCAGTTAGCTAAGTTTAATACTGTAAAAGGATATGGAACTATAGAAAAATCTATAGAATCTATGGTTTTAGGAAAAGATAACTCTCTCTGGATTGGAACTTCTTCATCCGGACTTTATAAAATAACTAATAATGATGATCTCTACCTTATTGAAAAGTTTTCTATAACCCGAAAAAGAATATTATCTATTGCTGAAAAAACTAATGGAAATATTTTGTGTGGAACAGAAAATGATGGTCTTTTTGAAATTGATTATCAAACAAAAAAAATTATAAACTACCAGCAAGATAAGCTAAATGTCAAAGGAATTAAATCTAACTCTATTTGGTCGGTATTTACAGATGATAAAAATAGGATATGGCTTGGTTATTACAATCAGGGAATAGACGTACATGACGATAATTATAAAAAGTTTAATACTATTCAAAGTTCATTAAATTTTACTAATTCACTAAACAAGAATTCTGTTACTAGTATTGTAAAGGATAAAAAAGGCAGATTTTGGATAAGTATGTTTGATGGAGGTGTTGATGTTTATGACTCGGAAGAAAAAGTTTTTGTGAGTTTATTTGATCAAAAAAATGGAATCTCAAAAGGATTAGACCGATTGGCGATTCCAACTATTTTTATAGATAGTAATAACAATGTTTGGGTGGGTACTTGGGAATCTGGTTTGTTTTTATTAAAAAACAATAGCAATAAGTTTGTAAATATAAATATGTCTTCAGAAAATAGCGTATTTAAATCTAACAGAATAATGAGTTTTGATGAAGACTCAAATGGAACCATTTGGATTGGTTCTTTTTTAGGTGGACTTTATTCATATGATCCAAACAAAGGAATTTTCAAACATCATGATTCATCAGAATTTAAAAAATATAATATTGATACAAGTAACATTAGAAAAGTATTAGTAGACCATGAGGATAATGTTTGGCTTGGTACAAGGGCAGGATTATTTATAGTTGAATCGTTTTCGAATAACACGTTTAAAGTTAGTTCTTTAAATAAAGAAATGAATGCCGACTTTGAAACAAATTTTAATAATCCAATAATACCTAGTATTGTATTTAGCTTATTTGAGGATTCAAAAAAAAATTTATGGATTGGTACATTAGGTGATGGACTTTCTAAATATAATATTGAAGAGAAATCATTTAAAAGGTATGACAAAAATACAGGTCTAATTCATGAAACTGTTTTTTCAATTACTGAAGATCATAATGGAGCTATTTGGATTGGTGGTAATAAAGGTCTTACAAAATTAAATACAGAAAAAAACACTTTTATAGATTTTAGTAAAAAAGATGGGTTATTATCCAATAGTTTTAATTACAATGCAGTTTATAAAGATTTAAATAATAATGTATTATATTTTGGATCCTCTAGAGGAATAAATTATTTCAATCCTGATGAAATTAGCTATAATCAGGAAAAACCAATAGTATATTTGTCTAACTTGAGGATATATAATGATCTTATTAAACCAGATGAAGATCAGAGTCCGCTTAAAGAGGTGATTTCTAAAACGAAAGAATTAGTTTTGAATCACAGTCAAAGAGTTTTTACGATTGATTATGTTGGGATCAGCTACACTCGAAGTGAAAATAACCAATATGCTTATTTTTTAGAGGGTTATGATAATGAATGGAATTATGTTGAAACCACTAGAAGCGCTACTTATAAAAATATTCCAGCAGGTGATTATACTTTTATGGTTAAATCTTCAAATAATGATGGTGTTTGGAATAATATACCTACAACATTAAAGATTAAAATTCAACCAGCTTGGTGGTCAACTAAAATAGCAATTACGAGTTATTTTATAGTATTGTTGCTATTAGGGTATTTTATTTATAAGTTTCTAATTACAAGAATAGAAGAAAAAAGAATTTTACAACTAGAAAGACAAGAATACAAGCAGTTTGAGGCTCTAAATGCAAAAAAAATACAATTTTTTACAAATATTTCTCATGAATTTAGAACTCCTTTAACTCTAATTTTAACTCCCTTAGAAGATATTATTCAAAATACAAAGCATAAATTTCCTAAAGAAATTAATGAAAAACACAATATAATTTTTAAAAATGCAAAGCGTCTTTCAAGACTAATTAATGAGCTTATGGACTTTAGGAAGCTTCAATTTAACAAAATGACTATCAATGCTTCTCAAATTAATATTATACCTTTTATTCAGGAGGTAGTTAGTCATTTTGAAGAGGAAGCATTTCTTAAAAACATTATGTTAACTGTTGATTATGATCAAGATGATCTCATGATATGGTCTGACCCATCTATGTTAGAAAAAATTATTTTTAACTTATTGTCAAATGCATTTAAAGCAACACCAATAGGGGGGTTAATAACCGTTCATGTAAATAAATCTCCAGTATTAATAGACCTTCCTTTAGTAAATGAAAATAAACCTATTGAAGCTCTAGAAATTATTATAAGAGATACTGGACTTGGTATCAAAGCAGAAAACCTAACCAAGGTTTTTGATCGCTTTTATCAGGCTGATGAAATGAATGAGCAATATTATGGTGGAACAGGAATTGGTTTAGAACTAGTTAAGAACTTTGTAAATCTTCATAAAGGTAAAATTGTTTTAACTAGCGAAGAAAATGTTGGAACTCAATTTAAAATTTATTTTCCCTTGGGGTATCAACATTTTAAGGTTGCCAATATTAATAAAGAAGATAAAAAGATTATTAATCAATTCTCAGAATCTCAAAATAAAGATATTGAGGAGTTTGATCCATTGTTAGAGGAGGAGTACTCTACTAAAAAAATAGTTTTAATTGTCGAAGATAATGCGGAGTTGAGATCCTATATTAAAAATGAATTGATTACTGAATATAGTATTAAAGAAGCAGAAAATGGCTTGGAGGGATTGGAAAAAGCAAATAAATATATGCCAGATATCATTATTACGGATGTAATGATGCCAATAATGGATGGTTTTGAATTATGCTCAAGAGTTAAAAGTGATTTAAAAACTAGTCATATACCTATTTTAATGGTTACTGCAAAAGGAATGCAAATCGATAAAGTAAAAGGAATAGATTCTGGAGCAGATGTTTATTTAAATAAACCCTTTAATATGAGAGTATTAAAGTCTCACTTAAACCAATTAATTACAAGTAGACAAGTATTATTTGATAAGTATTTTAACAGTGTAAGTACAACAATAAACTCAGATCATACGACTTCATTAGACAAGGAGTTTATGAATAACGTTCTTAATTATATTAATGAAAATATAAATGATGAAAAATTAAATGTAGAAAACCTTGCTGGAGAATTACTTTTAAGTAGGAGTAAATTATACCGTAAAATCAAGGCTTTAACTGGAGATACAGCAAATGAATTTATTAGAAAGATTCGTTTAGAAAAAGCAAAACAAATCATTGAAACTACAGAGTATACTATAAGTGAAGTATGCTATAAAGTAGGTTTTTCGTCTCCATCATATTTTACTAAATGTTTTAAAGATTATTTTGAGTTTTTACCCACTGAGCTTAGAGATAATTTAAAATAATAATTATTTATGGTTAAATCTTTAAAATGTACTAAACTTGTACTAAATCAAAAATATCTTTATTTTATTTTTATTTTGTATTATATTTATATTTTATATTACATCCCCCAATAATTTTCTTACCCCAAAAGTTTTTTACTACCTCCCAATAAAGGTTTTTACCCCAATAATATTAGTACCCCATTAAATATTTTTTATTTTTTAAATTCATGTAGTGTGAATATATATCAACTAATTAATTAAAAACCAAAAACCAAACATCATGAAAAAAACAGTATTAATTTTATTATTGGTTATTCCCAATTTACTACTAGCTCAACAAAAAAAGGATTTTGTGCGAAGTTCTCTTCACATGCATTTAGTTGATGATTTTAGTTTTGATAATGGAGACAAAGTCTTAAACTCCTATAATAAGTTTCAATTCCCTCAAAATTATAATGACCATCGTATAGATTTAAATAAGATTAAATTATCTGAATATGAACTAACAGATGAGGAAAAAGAAGCTTCAGGAAAGAAAAAAAGTTTATTAGGTGCTGCTATTTCAGATGCTGCATCAGGAGCTGTTGAAGGAAGTACAGGGGGGCTTGTTAAAGCTCAAGACAATTCTATGGTCAAGCTTCAACTTAATAAGTACAATAAATCTAATAAGATGGCTCACGAGCTCATTAAAAAGTGGTTTAATATAGAAGAAGATGGTTCCTATAATATGGGTACGGTTACTTTAAGAACTTTACAGACTAAAACCATGGAAATGGCAGCTATAGCTGGCGCATCCGGGACAGGAGGTATTGATCAGGTTAACTCATTAATTAACAATACATTTGTTGTATATACTCGATTAAATTATGTGAGCAATGCGATTGCAGCTGAAGTGATAAGGCAAGTTGCTTATCAACAAGTAACTAAATTACCTGCGCTATTACAAGCTAAAGCATATAAAGTAGCTGATAAAATATATGAAAAGACTTCTGAAGGATTTTCTGTTTGGACTACAGCTTGGTTGTATAGACTAAAATGGGATCAAGATGTTTTTAATTTATTTTTATCTACAATAGATCAAGAGAAGCAAAAAATTGATTTAGAAAAATTTGCAGCTGCAAATTTTGAATTAGAATTTATAAGTCAAGAAAAAGCTACCTCTCTTGTTACTTTTTCATTAAAAAAAGAAGATAAAGGAAGAACAGAGCAAGATGTATTTGACTTATCTACCATAAGAAATATGGATAAGGTATTAGTTAAATTACAGAAGAAAAATGATATATTTAAACCAATTTTTCCTTTACGTGATGATTTTTCATTAGCTGCAGGTAAAAAAGAAGGAATTGATGGAGGAGAAACTTTTGAAGTTTTAGAAACAAAAAACGGAAAATATAAAAGAATAGGTACCATGAAGATAGATAAAAAAAGAGTTTGGGATAATACTTGGACTGGAGAAGATATTGAACCTGGATTAACCTATTTTAAGAAGGGTAGTAAAAAATATGTGCCCGGAATTCACTTTGTAAGACTAATAAAATAATAACATATGAAATTTTTAAAAATCTGTATCGTAGCTTTATTAATAGTACCAGTTAATTCTTTATTCTCTCAAACAAACAGTAATAGAAAAGTTACTGAAGAAAGAACAAGGAATTGGCAATATGAATCTATTTGTAGCGAATCTGGTGGAACAGGAAGTTCCTATTTAATTCAAGTTACCTCTTATGTTGGAGATGTTCGGTTGGCACTGAATCAAGCTAAAAAAAATGCCATCCATGCTGTTTTATTCAAAGGGGTTGCTGGAAATAATTTAGGTTGTACAGCCAAAGAGCCGTTAATAAAAAATGGTGTCTACAATGATAATTTTGAATATTTTGAAGATTTTTTTTACAATACCAGACAATACAATCAGTTTGCTACTTCACCCTCTGGATCTGCTGAGTCTTCAGAAAAGTTAAAAAGAAAAATGAATAAAGTAACATTTATTATTTCTGTAAATGTTGATGATTTGAGGAAAAAATTAGAATATGATAAAATTATAGAACCTATGGGTGCAGCTCTTGGAGGTGGTGGTGGTATGAAACCTACGATCATGATTTTTCCAAGTGACGGTTGGCTAAAGGATAATGGATATGCAAAATTTGTAGATAACCAAGGTGTGAAAACTTTAGTGCCAGATTATGCTTCAGCACTTTTAGATAAAAACTTAAATATCGCTATTAGTACTTTAGATAAAATGGTATCTGAGAGAGGATATCCTACAGTGAGATTAGCTGAAACCATGAAAAGTATAAATCAAGGAAGTGCCATGGATAATGCAGTAGAGGGTAGAGATGGTGGAGCTCAAGAAACTAGTATTTTAGATGAATTATTAAATGTAGCAAAAGCTGATATCACATGGAAAGTAACTTGGTCTGTAGAGACTAATGGTATTCAAAAATGGGTTCAGTATGGAATTGATGCTTTAGATTCATATACCAATAAATCTATTGGTGTTGCAAATGATGAAGGTCCAAAATCTATGGGTGCATCAGTTGGAGCATTGCTCAGACAAGCAGTAACAGATAAAATGGATGGTTTTCTTGCAAGACATCAAGATCATTTTAAAAATATCGCAGAAAATGGTAGAGAAATTGCTTTAGACTTTAGAAGGTTTGATAGTTTTGAATATTATTTTAACGATGATGTTGAGTTTAAAGGTAGAGAAATGGAGTTTTCATCTCTAATAAGAGGTTTTGTAGGTTCTATAGCAAAAGACAGAAATTTCTCTTACAATCCTGGTGAGAATAAAATTGGAATTACGCAATTAAGAATAGAAATGAATGAAGAAGTAGAGGATTTATTTGGTGGGGGAGACCCTGTAATAGAACCTATGGATGCCACTAAGTTTGCCAAGAAAATTTCTAGTTTCATAAAAAAACAATTTGGTTATCCATCTAAAGTAACCACCATAGGATTAGGTAAGGCTAGAATAACAATAGGAGAAAAATAAATATTATGAAAAAAAGTTTAATAGTAGTTTTTTTATTATCACTATCATTATCAATTCATTCTCAAAATGATTTAGGTAAGAGTGATGATGCAGCAAGAATAGTTTTGAATACGTTTATTCCAGATGATATTCTTAAAGATACACCCAGTGCCCGAAAATTATTTGTTACTAAGCTAGGACAAATTGCCAGTAGAAATGGAATGGGTGGAGGTGGAGCCTCAGGGAATAATAGATTCATTATTTCTGGAGATATAAATATTTTAACTAAAGATATTACGGCAACTGCACCAACTAAATACCTGGTTACTATTGAAACCACTTTGGCAGTTGGTGATGGTATCGATGGTAAAGCGTTTAGCTCAGAATTTATAGAATTTAAAGGAATTGGTATTTCTGAGGATAAAGCTTTTATTTCTGCTATCAGAAAGATTAATCCAAGACATAAATTGATTAAACAAGCCATTACAGAAGGAAAAGAAAAAATAATCGAATATTACAATTCTAGATGTGATTTTATTTTAAAAGAAGCTTCTGCCTTGGCAGATTCCAGGAAGTTTGATGAAGCTGTGTTTTTACTTAATCAGGTACCTGAGGTAACTAAAGAGTGCTATGATAAATCGATGGATTTAGCAGTAGAAATAACAAAAAGAAAGTTCGAATTTGAATGCCAATCTAAAATTGCTGAGGCTAAAGCATTAATAGCCAATGAAGATTTTTCAGGAGCCTCTCAAATCTTGAATTTTTTCACTCAAGATATGGATTGTTATAGTGATGTAGAAGCTTTGTTGAAGCAAATTAATTTAGGTCTTTGTTCTAAATATTTAGGAGAGGCAAGAGGGCATTGGGCCAATAGAAATTCTAGCTCTGCAGCAAATGCTTTAGCAAAAATTAATGCAAGCTCACCCTGTTATCAAGAAAGTCTTCAAGTAGCTCAAGAAATATCTAGTTTGTTAGATGAGAGAGAACAACGAGATTGGGACTTAAATTATGAAAAGTATAAAGATAGTCAAGCGATTAAGAATAGAAAATTAGATAATGCAGCTGCCATGATTCAAGCAGCAAGAGATGTTGGAGTTGCTTATGGTAAAAATCAACCTAAAACAGTTACGTATACCCGTATTATTAAATAATAAGATTTATTTTATTAATCCCTTAAGAGCCACTTGAAAAGGTGGCTCTTTTTATTAAAAAAGATCTTTTAGCATTATATTTTTAAATAAAACCTTTTATAAATTTAACAGATCTTTTTTAAGTGGTATTTTTCGAATACCATATTCTATATTCAATTATTTCACCTTCTTGAAATGAAAGCTATGATAACCATTTAACTCCACTATTTATATAAGGATACATAAGCCAAAGTCTAGAAGTAAATAATTAATTTAATCATACAAAGCAAAATAATTATAATTATTTAAGAATATAAAACAGTAATTTTACGAAGAATTTTTTAATTAAAAACTGTTGATGAATAAAGATTCAAAAATACACATAATTGGTGCAGGAGTAAGTGGTTTGGTAGCAGCTCAGGTGTTGGAAAACAAAGGCTATCATCCAATTATTCTTGAAGCATCAGACAGAGCAGGAGGGAGAGTGAAAACAGATATCAAAAAAGGTTTTCAATTAGATCATGGATTTCAAGTGTTACTATCTTCGTATCCGGCAGCTCAAAAATATTTAGATTTTAAAGCGCTTAAATTACAAGAATTAAAACCTGGTGCAGTTATTTTTAAAAATGGGAAACAACAAGTGATTGGAGATCCTTTAAGAGATATTTCTACACTTTTTTCTACATTCTTTTCAGGAGTAGGAACCTTTTCTGATAAGTTTAAAATTTTTCAATTAAATATGAAATTGAAAAAAAAGTCTATTGAAGCTATCTTTTCATCTAATGAAATAACTACCAAAGCGTATTTACAAGAGTTTGGTTTTTCTTCTCAAATTATAGCTCAGTTTTTTACTCCATTTTTTACAGGAATATTTTTAGAAAATGAGCTAACAACCTCTAGTAGAATGTTTGAATTTGTGTTTAAAATGTTTGGAGAAGGTTTGGCGGTTCTTCCTAAAGGAGGTATAGAAGAAATCTCGAAACAGTTAGTATCAAATTTAAAGCACACAACTTTTCAATATAACACCCAAGTAAGTTCCGTGTCTGATGATGAAATTGTACTGCATACAGGAGAAAAGTTGGCAAGTACTGCAACAATTATAGCTACAGATGCCAGTAAAATGGTAAGTAATGCGCCTCCAAAAAATCTTATCTGGAAATCTTGTCAAACCCTTTATTTTAAGGCCAAAAAAAGGATGATCAATAAACCTATGATTGGTTTAATGTCTAATGCACATGGTCTAGTTAATAATATTTTTTATCATACGAGCGTTGCTACACATAGTAATAATACCGAAGAATTATTATCGGTAACGGTAGTTAAAGCACATCAGTTGTCTGAAAAACAATTAATAGCTGCTGTTACGAAGCAATTAAAAGAAGAATGCACTATAGACCACCTTACTTTCTTGGCTATTTATCACATAAAAAGAGCATTGCCAGATTTAAAAGATATTAAATATGAAGTTTCACCCTCAGAAACACAGCTCTCTTCTGCTGTTTATTTAGCAGGTGATGTACAATTAAATGGCTCTTTAAATGCTGCCATGATTGCCGGAGAAAAAGCTGCGTTGCAAGTTATAGCCTCTCTCAAATAAAAAAAGCTTTCTACACATAGGCATATTGTTGCAATAATTTTAATGAAGCATACTGTAATGATTTTTGATGGGTAGCCTCTAAAACAATAGGCGGCGCTTTCCCTACTTTTTCAGCCTCTAACCATCTAGAAATACACAAACACCATTTGTCTCCGGGTTGTAAGCCCGGAAAGTTCCAATGCGGTATGGGTGTCATTAAATCATTTCCTCTTGATGCAGAATAGGCCAAAAACGCTTCAGTTACTACTGCACAAACTGTATGTGTTCCGGTGTCTTCTGAAACGGTTCTACAAAAACCATCTCTAAAATATCCAGTCATGGGATCTGTGCAACACGGAATAAGTGGTTTTCCAAAAATATTAAGCTCCATAGTATTATAAATTTTATAACATCTCTATGGTAATAAATTTACGAATTAAAAAGCATATCCAAGACCAACACTAAAGATACCCAAAACACCAGCTTTAACCTTAAAAATTAGGCCTCCCTCAGGTTTTTGGTATCGGTATCCTACATCTAATAAAGGCAATATAAAAGGATCGTTATTGTCTTTTCCAGAAAAAATTCCAAGGTTAAATTCCATATGAGAATTTCCTTTTCCAGTAAGCAGGGTTGCCGCACCTAATACGCCACCACCTCCGTCACCTAAAATCATTCCAGCATAGCCAAAACCTATTCTACCATACAAAGAAACAGTATTCGATTCATGAACTTTTCGTTCATAATTCATAAGAACATGGGCCCCAGGAAAAATTCCTGTATCAAAATAAACATTGTTTTTTGCGGGTATAGAGATCATGTCAGAATTGGTTTGCGCAGAGGTATTCATACACAAACACATAAGAATTGTGAACGTTATTATTTTAAAAATGGAGTTTCTTTTTTCTTTTTCAATGTTTTTCATTTTTTATATTTAGGGTTATTATTTTTTTAAGAATGTATAAAGTTAAAAAAATAGATTACTATACAATCACAATAACTAGGGAAATATAGCTCCTATTTTTAAGGATAAGAAAAGATTTTAGAGTTGCGTATTTAAGCTAGAAAAAACATTAGTAACAGAATTTTCAAGCAGTTGAGCTGTATTTTCAATGGCTGTTTCTAAACTCATGGGGGCATTAACAATTGAAAAAATACTAGTAACCCCTTGGTCATAGATCTCAGAAATACCATGGCCAATACCCCCTGTAAAAACCAGTACGGGTACTTTTTCTTGTTTAGCTATGTTGGCGATACCCATAATGGTTTTACCATGCAGTGTTTGTGCATCTATTCTTCCTTCTCCTGTTACTACCAGTTGCGCTTCTTTTATGTGTTTTTCTAATTGTAATAGGTCTGTAATGAGTGCAATACCTGAGGTAAGTTTTGCGTCTAAAAATGCTAGCAAACTTATAGCGGTGCCTCCTGCTGCACCGGTTCCAGGCACATGTTTTAGGTCTTTTTTTAAGGTGGCTTTTATAACGTCAGCATAGTTGCTAAGATTACGATCTAAGATTGCCAACATAGCATCAGAAGCTCCTTTTTGTTTGGCATACACATAGGAAGCCCCTAAAGTTCCTGTAAGTGGGTTAGATACGTCACAGGCACAGCAAATTTCTACCTGTTGTAATCGTTTATCTAAACCCCTAAGATCTATGCTGTACAGGGTATCTAAGGCTCCTCCACCTTCTCCAATTTCTTGTTGGTGCTGGTCTAAAAACAAACCGCCTAGAGCTTTTATCATTCCCATTCCACCATCATTGGTAGCACTACCACCAAGGCCAATAATTATTTTTGTGCATCCTTTGTCTAACGCATCTTTTATGAGTTGACCAGTACCATACGTAGAGGTCATAATTGGGTTTCTTTCCTCAATTGATAAAAGTTCTAGCCCGGAGGCTTTAGCCATTTCAATAATGGCAGTGTGTCCCTGGTCTATAAGACCGTAGCTAGCCTTAATGGTTCTGTGCAATGGGTCTTTTACAGTTAATGAAACTAGGGTCCCTTGCAAAGGAGTTACCAGCGCTTTTAACAAGCCCTCTCCACCATCAGAAATGGGTATTTGGCGTATTGTTGCACTGGGAATTACATGAGAAATTGCCTTTGAAATGATGCGAGAGACCTCATCTGCGGGGAGGCTGTCTTTAAATGAATCTGGAGCTATTAAAATGTTCATATAAATATCATGTAAAAACTAGTTGTAAAATGTACAATAAAACAATAGCTACAATGCCTTGAAAAAAAGTAGCCAGGGTATGACTTTTTAATGTGGTTTTGGTTGTCATCCCAGAAAACTGAGAGACCACCCAAAAATAGCTGTCATTAATATGAGATACTGTCATAGAACCCGCTCCAATAGCAAGCACAGCTAGCGCTTTGGATATTTCAGTATCTAAGCCTAATGAAGGGGTTAATGGGGCAATAATGGTAGCCGTTGTAATAATGGCTACGGTAGATGATCCTTGGGCTGTTTTTAAAATGGCTGCCAAAATAAATGGTAAAAAAAGGCCTAGTTGTATTTCTGAAAAATGAGTTTCTATAAGGCTTCCTAATTCTGCAGCTCTTAAGATATTTCCTAATGCTCCTCCAGCTCCGGTTATTAAAATAATAACACCTGCATCTTGTAATGAACTACTGATCCATGTTAAACGTTCTTGACCCTTTGTAGTTTTATATACCAAGGCAACTGCAAATAGAATTCCTATAAAAAGAGCAGGTATTGGGTGGCCTATAAATGCCAATACATCTACAAGTGTTCCAGTTCCAAAAGGAGCAGTTGGATAGCTAGCAATAGACTTCAAAGCAATGAGTAAAATAGGAATAAGAATTGGAGCAACAACTGCTAGTAAAGAGGGAATTTTTTCAGTGGGTTCTGCTGTGATATCATGAGTAATTTCTTCGGTTGTAGGCAAGGGTGTATTGCAACGTAATGCCCAAAAATATCCTACCAATGCAGTAGGAATAGCAAGTATACTTCCTAGGAGTATCACCAAGCCCAAATCTGCCTCTAGGGCTGCTGCCGCAGCAAGTGGTCCTGGTGTTGGAGGAATAAACACATGAGATACGTAAAGTCCTGTAGAGAGGGCTACAGAAAAAACCACCAACGAGATACCTGTTTTTTTACTTAAGGCTTTGTTTAATGAGGACAAAATAATGAAAGCAGAGTCGCAAAATACAGGTATAGATACTATCATTCCTGTCATATTCATAGCCAGTGGAGATTTTTTTTGACCAACAATACGCAATAACGTAGTGGCAATCTTTTTTGTACCCCCTGATTTTTCTAAATAAGTACCGATCATAGCTCCAAAGGCAATAATAATACCAATAGAAGACAATGTGTTGCCAAATCCTTGACTGATAGTCTTAAGTATGAATTGGTCTTCTAACCCCATAAAAAATCCAACAAGTACAGCGGCTAGCAATAGTATAAGAAAGGGATGGATTTTAAACTTAGCAATGGCAACTACAATAAACACCAATACCAATAAGATAATAAAGAGTACATGCATATTACTATAATTTATCTAGACTCCTAAAACAGAGTACCAGTTAAAAATAGTATAATTTATTTAGGTTCTAAAATAAGAGTCACTTTATTAAAATCTGCTGCGCTATTAATTACGGTTCTGTAGGCTTCAAATATTTCTGGGGCTACAATACTTTCTCTGTAGTGCTCATCTGCAGTAACCGTTAGTATATTGCCATCTAAAGTATAATAAGAGTCAAAAATAAAGAGTTCTTTACCTTTGGCAGTATAGCTATTTTTGATGGTAATATCGTCTAAATTAGAAATTTTATAGCCTTCAGGTATATGTATTTTTATAGTTCTATAATAACTCCTGTTAAACTCTGCTTCTAGAGGTAAAATTCTTTTTTTCTCTTGGTACATTTCCATTTGAGGACCAATTAAATCTCCAAGTTTAAAGAGGTATTTATTTCCTGCTTTTTCTACAAAATATTCTGAACTAATATCAAATTTTACCACAAAAGGTTTTACTCCAAAAAGACTAGGATCTTCATTAATAAGTACTCTTTTTAATACTTTAGCATTTTTGTCGGTATTTTGCGCAAAAGCCTCATCTATCACTTCATTTTTTCGATTAGCTGGAATTAGATTCATAAATGGTTGAATGTTCATCGCATAATATCCATTTAATTTTCTTTCTAATGTTATGGTATTTTGTGAGAAATCTTCTTTATTAAAGTATACATTTATAACCATTTCATCAGTAGAGGAACTTGCAGGTATGCCTTCTATATATTTAACTTCTGAAAAAGCCTTTCTTTTACCATTAATATTATAGCCTGTTACAAATAGTCCATAATTATCCATGTAGTAGGGTGGTGGAAAGCCAAATCGAGTGCCAAACTTGCTTGGAGAGAGGTATTTTTTTGATGCTGGAAAATAAAATAAAAATTCTTGCAAGAAATTAGTAGCCTCAAATTCTCTATCAAATTTTAATTTTGTTCGGTTAGAAGTCAATACCATTTCATGGGTGATATTAAACTTTTTAAATAAGGCAACATATAATTTTACAATACCTGTTTCATTGGCAGTTTTAGTATTTATAACATTAGAAAGGTTCTTTAAGTTTTCAGAATCATTGTCAGAGATGTAGATGTTTTCTTTAATATATAAATCTATAATTCTTGCTTTCTTTTCCTCATTTTCATCATCATTATTTAGTTTAATATTTTTAGCAAATTTGTTTATTAGCTTTGTTTCTTCCTCATTATATTCTGGATAATAGAATGCAAATAAATTTTGAGCTACTTCATTATAGGAGGTAATAATAATATTGTTAGCAGTATTTTGATGGAGTTTATACATCACATAACCTAATGCTGCTCTGTAAGGAGATTGTTCCTCTTTATCTATGCCAACTACATCTTTAATAGCCAATTGCCAATGCATTTTTTCTGTAGAGGTCTCATCTTTTGTTACCGTACTATTTAAATTAAAACTTTTAAATGTAAAGAGTAAATTGGAGGGGGCATATAAATCAAATTCTACCGCTTTTTTATTGTAATCATTTTGTATGTCTACACGAGCACCTTGATAAGTTGGTCGTCTTTTTATGACATAGTAATATTCTACGATACTCCCCTTTTGTAAACCCTCCAAAGCAAAATAGTTATATTTTCTTCCTGTTTCTTCATTTTCCGCAGAGAGAATTTTAGATTCATCTAACTCAATAATTTCACCTGTTTTTTTGATTACTCGAGCCTTACTCACTTTAAGCGAGGTCTTGTTGGAAAAAGCTAAATAGATTTTATTGTATTCCTCAATTCTATCATCAGAATTTAACCATAAAATTTTGTGTTCTAAATAGTACTCCGTGAGGTTTTGATCTTCAAAGTAAAACTCTGTTACTATCTTGTCTTTAATAGCAACCATATCTTTATCTGATTCCTCAATGTTGTAGCTTGGGTTTGTTTCCCAATTATAACCCTCATAGAATGGTGCTGTTTGGGCTAAACTATTACTAGTAATAAATAGGATTAAAATGAAGTTTATTATCGGTTTCATTCAGGTATTTATTTTTTCTTTAAAATGATAATTTCTTTTGATGCTTTTTCAGTTTTTTTAACAAATGTATTTACTTTTTTCTGTTGTTCTTTGTTTAGTTTGATAAAATTAAAAACAACATCTTGTTTACATACTACCTCATTTTTATAGGTTGAATATGAGAGGTTAATTGTTATTAAATCATTTGTAAAAGAGACGGATGTTGGAATATAGGAAACTTTATACCCATCTGGGATCCTAATAATATTGGTATAGGAGAATTGTTTCTTGTAATCAAATTCAATATCGTACCGTCTATCTTCTTTTGTTTTAACAGGAGAAACAATTTTATTAAAATGAGGATTTATGAAAATTTCTGAACCAATATTTTGAACATAATCTTGAATGCTAAAATCGTAGGATACCGAGAAGTCTTTTTCATAATTAAATTTATTTTCTTCTGAAAAAGAGGTAATTAAAAACTTATTATTTCCTTTTAAAAACCGCTTGTTGTATACTTCTTTAATGTCTGCATCTTTTCGGGTATTTTCTAAATTGTAAAATAAATTATTTTTGATATAACCCGATACTCTTGTGTTAGATCTTCCTCTAATATCTTTTCCGGATATTTTTATGTATGTGGTATCTATTACGCTGTTCAAATATGCAGGAACTACTGGAACATGTTTAATTTTAAAATTATTTCCATCAGCTATTAAAGCTTCTTTTCCTTGAATAAAAGACGATGGATATTCTAGTTGAATATATCTTCCAGTGGCATCAAGATAATAGGTCCTTCCATTATTTTCATAAGATAAAATCATGTGATTGTCTGCAGCTGGTGTTGGAACCTCTTCATATGCATAAGGTATTTTTCGAGTACCAATCCAAGTAAGATTACCCTGTAAACCAGCTATTTCTAACATTTTGTGGAGAATACTTGAATTATCTTTACAATCACCATATTTCTTTTGAAACACATCATTCGCTTCTCTTGGTATAAACCCGCCCAAGGCATATTCAAAAGCTATGTATTTAATATTTTGTTGTGTCCAATAATAAATAGCTTTCACTTTTTCGACATCGGATGTTTTACCTTCAGTTAGTTCTTTAACGAGTTTTTTTAATGCTGGAACTGGCTCTTCTTTATTAATGTCTTCTACTAAAGAATTATACCAATTATAAAGACCCTCAACACTACCTAATAATTTTTTTGTTTTACCGTTCACTTTATATGAGGTTATTATAGGAACTATATGAGGTAAAATAGATCTATAACTTGGAGCATTTTCTTCAAATTCAAACGTTTTACTATTCTGCTTTTTCCAGCTATAAATATTATTCTTTCCTTTTCTTTTTTTTGAAAAAGAAATCTCAGTATTTTCAGTGTTGAAAGGCTTAAATAGAAGCTCTATATCTTTGTCTGCAATAATGGTAACTTTACTCTGAACAATAGGGAAAAAATCACCAAAATAAAAAGCACTTAAAAATCTAGGATTTTTTATGATATATTCAAGCTCAAGTTTAGTTTTACTTCCTTTGGTTAGGTTTGGGTAAATAAAACTTATCTCCTTAGAATCGTCATAAAATACATCATCTAAATTATTCTTCTCGTTAAAATCGGTTACTTTAGTTTCTATGAACTCATCGCTATTGCTATTATATGTCGATGCCTCTATTTTATTAAGATCAAAAAAAGTAGAATAACTAAGATTTCTTTTAGAATTTAAATGAGCAGAGTTATTCAGATATAAGTCCTCCTCAAAAATAGTCTTGTTAATCGAAATCTTTCCATTATTGAGCGTTATATTAATTGTAATCTCTTGTTGAAGTCTTACAAGATCTTCAGATGGATATAGTTTTTTATATTTTTCTAGCTTTTGGGCATTTACTTTATAAACTAAAATAAAAATGAGTAAGAATAAATACTTGTTCATGGCAGCAAATAAAGTTAAAAATTGGCAATTATACACCTAACAAATTCATAATATTAATACATCAAAATACTTTTATTACTATCAATTTATTAAAATGTTAAAAAAACACACTCTAATTTGTTAATTTCATATTTATTTAAAAATCAAGGCACTATTATTTGTTTATGTAAATTTAATACTTAGTTTTGTTCACTATAAATTAAATACGAATATGCAATACGCTTGGAATAGCTTCTTTTTCTACTTCTACTTTTTTAGCAAAAGTTGAGACTCTATGTATATTGTAAAATCATATAACAGAAAGTCTCGAATTTAATTCGAGATTTTTTTTTTGATATAAATGAAAAAAATTATTGCCATACAAGGAGCAGAGGGTTCCAATCATCACAAAGTAGCTAGAGACTTTTATGGTGAAAACATTCAATTAAAAGAATGCATGTCTTTTGATGCTTTGGTGGCTCATTTACTAGAGGGTTCAGCAACTGATGGTATTATGGCTATTGAAAACACAATTGCTGGTTCTATAATACCAAACTATGCACTCATAGACTCAAATAATTTACACATTGTAGGAGAAGAATATTTGAATATTCATCATCATTTGATGGCATTAGCTGGGCAAACAATAAAAAATATAAAAGAGGTTTGGTCTCATCCTATGGCGCTATTGCAATGTAAAGAGTTCTTTAAAAAACACCCTCACATTAAACTAGTTGAAGATGTAGATACGGCAGAGGTTGCCAAAAGAATTGCAACAGAAAATATAAAAGGAGTTGCTGCAATTGCTCCAAAGATTGCAGCAGAGATTTTTGGGTTACAAGTACTTGAGGATGATATTCAAACTATTAAAGATAATTCTACAAGATTTGTGATTGTACAAACAGAACTGCCAAACACTGAAATTGCTAAGATTAATAAAGCATCATTAAAATTTCAATTAAATCATAAAAGAGGAAGTTTAGCAGCAGTTTTGAACGTATTGAGTGATTGTAAAATGAATTTAACAAAAATTCAATCTTTACCTGTAATAGAAACTCCATGGAAATACTCCTTCTTTGTAGATGTTACTTTTAACGACTATGCAGATTACCAAAAACTAGTAAAAATCATCGAAATTATGGCTGAGGAATTCAAAATTTTAGGAACCTATAAAAATGGTAGAAAATGATGAAAGCAGCCAATAGATTAGATACGGTTCAAGAATATTATTTTTCTAAGAAGCTTAGGGAGGTTAGAGCATTGTCAACTCAAGGAAAACCCATTATAAATATGGGGATTGGAAGTCCAGATTTACAGCCGCCAAATGAAGTAATAGAAGCTATTCAAAAAGCTGTAACTAAATATGGAGCCCATAAATATCAAAGTTATCAGGGTTTGCCTGAGTTTAGAAAAGCTGTGGCAGATTTTTATAAAAATAAGTATAATGTTGAAGTAAGTTCAGATCACGAAATCCTTCCACTTATGGGAAGTAAGGAAGGAATTCTTCACATCTCAATGGCTTTTTTAAATAAAGGAGATAAGGTGTTAATTCCAAACCCTGGATATCCAACCTATACATCAGTTACCAATTTAGTTGAGGCTAGCCCAGTTTTTTACGAATTAACTGAAGAAAATGATTGGGAGCCAAATTTTGAGCAATTAGAACAAGATGATTTAGCTAATATTAAAATGATGTGGGTAAATTATCCTCACATGCCTACCGGAGCAAAAGCAACTCAAGCTTTGTTTGAAAAATTAATTGCTTTTGGTAAAAAACATCAAATTTTAATTATAAATGATAATCCATATAGTTTTATATTAAATAATACTCCGTTGAGTATTTTAAGTGCAGAAGGAGCTAAGGAAACAGCCTTGGAATTAAATTCGTTAAGCAAATCATTTAATATGGCAGGTTGGAGAGTTGGTATGTTGTTGGGAGCAAACTCACTTTTACAAGAGGTTTTGAAGGTGAAAACACAAATGGATTCAGGAATGTTTTTTGGAATTCAACAAGGTGCTATTTCTGCTTTAAAAGTTAGTTCATCTTGGTTTACTGAAATGAATGAGGTGTATAAGAATAGAAGAAAATTAGTTTGGAAAATTGCAGATGCATTAGGTTGTAGTTACGATAAAAATACTACAGGTATGTTTGTTTGGGCTAAAACTCCTGAAGGAGTAAAAGCAGAAAATATGGTAGATGATTTATTGTATAATAAAGATATTTTCATAGCCCCCGGCTTTATTTTTGGAAGTAGTGGTGAAGGGTACATTCGGTTTTCATTGTGTGTGTCAGAAGAAAAAATTAAAGAAGCATTAGAAAGATTGTAAGATGAAGGTTTTTATCATTGGTACAGGTTTAATTGGAGGAAGTTTTGCATTAGATATTCAGCAAAATTATCCTGAGGCTGTTATTTATGGTGTAGATTTAAATAAGAGCCATATTAAAGAAGCTATTTCACATGGTGTAATTCATCAAGAAGCTATTCTTGATGACGTGCATAATGCTGAGGTGGTGTTTGTAACCATACCTGTAGATGCCACTTTAAGTGTATTGCCAAAGATATTAGATCTTGTAAATGATGACGCTCTAGTTATTGACGCTGGTTCTACTAAACAACGTATTTGTGAGGCTGTTAAAGATCATCCAAAAAGAAGAAATTTTTTAGCAGCTCACCCTATTGCAGGAACAGAGTTTTCCGGACCTAAAGCAGCATTAATTGGTTTGTATAAGCAAAAAACCAATATCATCTGTGAGGTAGAAAAAACAGCTTTTAAACTACAAGAGAAAGCTCTAGATATTTTCTCTAAAATAGGGATGAGAATTCGATACATGGATGCAGTATCTCATGATAAACACATTGCTTATGTATCACACTTATCTCATATTAGTTCTTTTATGTTGGGTAAAACAGTTATAGATAAAGAAAAAAATGAACGTGATATTTTTGATATGGCTGGAAGTGGGTTTGAATCTACAGTGAGATTGGCTAAAAGTTCTCCAGCAATGTGGACCCCCATTTTTGAACAAAATAAAGAAAATATAGTAGAAACTTTGGAGGAGTATATTGGCAATTTACAAGAATTTAAAAAATTGATGGAAGAACGTAAGTTTGATCAAGTTTTTAAAGAAATGCAACAAACTAATTATATTTCAACGATTTTAAATGGGATAAAATAGAATCAAATTTTAAATTAAAAATAAATAAGGATAAATTAACAAGTAAAGATGAAGAATACAAAAGAATTAAGAACATGGTTGGATGATTTAAGTTTAGATCACCCACTCGTAGTAGCAGGGCCTTGTAGTGCAGAAACAGAAGATCAGGTGTTAAAGATCGCGCACGAATTAAAAGATTCTGATGTAAACTATTTTAGAGCAGGAATTTGGAAGCCTAGAACTAGGCCAGGAAATTTTGAAGGTGTGGGTGCGCTTGGTTTAAAATGGCTTCAAAAAGTAAAAGCAGAAACTGGGATGAAGACTGCTACAGAAGTAGCCAATGCAGCACATGTAAAATTAGCTTTAGAACATGATATTGATTTGTTGTGGATAGGAGCAAGATCTACAGTGAGTCCTTTTATAGTTCAAGAAATTGCAGATGCTTTAGAAGGAACAGATAAAATCGTGTTGGTTAAAAATCCAGTAAATCCAGATTTGGCTCTTTGGCTTGGTGGAATAGAAAGATTATATTCTGCAAATATCAAAAATTTAGGGGTGATTCATAGAGGTTTTTCTACCTATGAAAAAACAAGGTATCGTAATAATCCAGAATGGCAAATTGCCATAGAATTACAAAACCGATTTCCAGATTTACCACTAATATGTGATCCATCTCATATTACTGGAAAAAGAGATATGATTTTTGAAGTATCCCAAACAGCCTTAGATCTAAATTTTAATGGTTTAATGATTGAAACTCATGTAGATCCAGATAATGCATGGAGTGATGCTGCACAACAAGTAACTCCTGATACTCTTATTCAAATGATGGAAGATTTAAAGATTAGAAAAGAGACCGATACAGAAGCAGACTATAGAAATTCATTAAATACGTTGAGAACTCAGATTGATGTTATAGATCATCAATTGATAGATATTTTAGGGAAACGTATGAAAATAGCAGATGCTATTGGAGCACTTAAGAAAGATAAGAACGTAGCGGTATTACAATCTAAGCGATGGAACGAAATTTTAGGTAAAATGATTCTAGAGGGCGAGCAGAATAAATTAAGTGAAGAATTTATTTTAAGGGTATTTAAAGCCATTCACCAAGAATCTATTAATCATCAAGAAAAAGTGATGAATGGATAACAAAAAAAAGCGGCTGAAAAGCCGCTTTTTTTTGTTGTTAAATTGTATTATTCTTTTAGTTTCTTAAAGATATAACGAGTTATAAAGATACCTCTTCCATCATTTTTACCTGCATCACTTTCTACAGCACTTGAAACAAAAGCCAATTCCCACCCTTCCTCTGTCATGGTGTTTATTTTTGAAGTAATTACTGCATCATTAGCAGCAATATTTTGAAAACGAATACCTGCTATATTGTAAAAGTTTAACAATTTAGTTTCTTCAAAATTTTTCACTCTAATATCACCTCTGTCAGATTTGTTTCTTTTATCTTTTACTGTTTTTCCATCAGTTCTTTCAGATGTAAAGTCTTGATAGTTACGAGACTCATTAGTACTAATTAATCTAGATCTCCCAGTACCACTAGGAATAATAGATTCTACACTTGTAATTACTTGATATTTGTAAGTTTGCGCTTCAGAGGTAAAAGCACCTGCTAATAATGCGATGATTAAATAAATTTTTTTCATAAAATTGGTTTTTTTAAATTACACATCAAATGTACAATATTTTAATTAAGAAATGATTTACTTTGCTAGATGACAGGAACAGTTTATAAATCTACTGGAAGTTGGTATTTCGTAAAGTCTACAAAAGGAGACCTTTATCAATGTAGGATAAAAGGTAAATTTAGAATTAAAGGAATAAAGAGTACTAATCCGATTGCTGTAGGAGATTCTGTAGAATTTGATATTGAAAGAAAGGGTGATGAAGAAATTGGAGTCATCAAATTAATTCACGAAAGAAAAAATTATATAGTTCGTAAATCCGTTAATCTGTCCAAGCAAACTCAAATTATTGCATCAAATATAGATTTAGCATTTCTGTTAATCACCATTAATAATCCTCCAACTTTAACCACATTCATAGATCGATTTTTAGTTACTGCTCAAGCATATTCTATAAAAGTAATTTTAGTATTTAACAAGATAGATAGATATAAAGAAGAAGAAAAAAGTGAGATTCTTTACTTAAAAGATATTTATGAAGCTATTGGCTATACCTGTATAGAAGTTTCTGCAATAAAAAACATAAACTTGGATATTATAAAAGACCTAATGAAAGGAAAGACCAGTTTGTTTTCTGGACATTCAGGAGTAGGTAAGACAACTTTATTAAATTCTTTAGAACCTGGATTAAATTTAAAGACAAAGGAAATTTCATATCAACACCAACAAGGACAGCATACCACAACATTTGCAGAAATGTTTGATTTGAGTTTTGATGCTAAAATTATTGATACACCTGGAATTAAAGGTTTTGGTGTAGTAGCCATAGAAAAAGAAGAACTTGGAGATTATTTCACTGAATTTTTTGCCTTAAAGAAGCATTGTAAGTTTCATAACTGTATTCATGTTAATGAACCTCAATGTGCTGTAAAAGAGGCTTTAGAGGAAGAAAAGGTTTCATGGTCTCGTTATAAAAGTTACCTTCAAATCCTAGAAGGCGAGGAGGAAAGTTATAGAACTGATATTTGGGATTAGGTATTTTTAGGTTTTAAAATCATAATATTTAATGAAAGCAGTTATTCAAAGAGTATCTAAAGCAAGTGTGACTATAGGCGATAAAAAAGTTGCAAATATTCTTTGTGGTGTATTAATTTTGCTTGGAATTGAGGAATCAGATACTCAGGAAGATATCAATTGGCTTTCCAATAAAATTATAAATCTTAGAATTTTTAATGATGAAAAAGGAATTATGAATAATTCTTTACTCGATTGTAATGGAGATGTAATTGTGGTAAGTCAGTTTACTTTGCATGCATCTACCAAAAAAGGAAATAGACCCAGTTATATCAAGGCTGCTAAACCCGCTATAGCAATTCCTCTATACAATAACTTTATAGTTACTTTAGAATCTAAACTTGGAAAAAAAATTCAAACAGGAAAGTTTGGATCTCACATGGAGTTAGAAATTCATAATGATGGACCCGTTACCATTATCATAGATACAAAAAACAAATTTTAACATTTTTTTAGTTTCCATGGGAATTAAATTAATATATATTTGCCATGGAAACTAATTTAAATTATTTAAAATGAAAAATATATTCATGGCAGTAGTTGTTTCTGCTGTTCTATTTTCTTGTAATGGAGAAAAAAAAGAAAAGGTCGTTGTCAAAGAAGAAGTTAAAGTTGAGCAAACTACAATGGTAGACAATCTAGATTTAACTGCTTCTGTTATGACATGGAAAGGAACCAAACCCACTGGTTCTCATGATGGAACCGTTGCTTTTAAAAGCGGAGGAATGGTAGTTGAAAATGATGTTTTAAAAGGAGGAGAGTTTGTCATAGACATGAATACCATAAAAAATTTAGACATGGTAGGAAGCGATGGTGCAGCAAATATTGAAAAACATTTGAAAGCTCCAGATTTTTTTGATATTGAAGTATATCCAACATCCAAGTTTGTAATCACGTCAGTATTAGAAGTTGAAGGGAGTCTAGCAGTGACAGGAAACTTAACTATTAAAGATGTAACTAAAAGTATTACAATTCCTGCATCTATTTCTACTGTAGAGGGTATAACCACTTTTAAAAGTGAATTGTTTAATATAGATCGTGCAGACTTTAATGTAAAATACGGTTCAAAAAGATGGATAGAAGGCTTAAAAGATAAATTTATTAATGATCTCGTAGAGATGTCTTTTACTGTAGTAACAAAATAATAACTAAAACCAATACATATGAAAACATTAAAAATTGATAGACCAAAATGTGGATGTGGAAATACATCAGACTCACAAGGATTTTGTGACGGTTCACATTCAAATAATTAAATAAAAAACCCAAAACTATGTTTTGGGTTTTTTTAAACTTGTATTTCAGTTGTACTCTTTACTTGTTCTATACTAAAAATGCTGTGTGTACTTCCTATGTGTTTAATAGTGGTAAGTTTAGTAACCATAAATTCACGATATTCTTTCATGTCAGATACATGAATTTTTATGATATAATCATAATCTCCACTTACATGAAAACACTCAGAAACTTCGTCTAATTTTAAAATTTCTTTTTCAAAATTTGATAAGAATTCTTTAGAGTGCTGCAGTAGTTTTATATGGCAAAAAATAAGAAATGATTTGTTAATTTTTTCCTTGTCTATTATCGCTACATATTTTTTAATGACCCCTTCTTTTTCTAATTTTTTTATTCTTTCATATACAGCTGTTACCGATAAATTTAATTGTAAAGAAAGTTGTTTGCTGGTTTGTTTACTGTCATTTTGAAGTAAACTAATTAACTTTTTGTCTATATGATCTAATTTCATTTAACTGTTTTTTTTCGTTATTCTATTTAAAAATGATTAGCCGAAAAATTTTCTAAAAAATTTAATTAAAGTATAAAAATAAAGATTTTTTGTTTAAAATTATAGTATTTTAATTAAAAATAAACTAATATTATTGCTATTAATTGATAATATATCTATTTATTATTAAATTTGGTAAAAATACTACTATTATGAGTTTTAATCCAGCAGACAATATTCAAGATCTTCAGAACTTTGGAGAGTTTGGAGGTGTAAACCCTTCTATTTCAGATTCATCCACATATACTTTTATGGCAGCCAAAACCATGGCTGATACTTTTGAGGGAAATACAGATGGTTGTCATTTATATTCCCGTCATACTACACCAAGTAATTTATGTTTAGGGGAAGCACTTGCTGCTATGGAAGGAACAGAAACAGCTAACGTTTCTGCTTCAGGAATGGGTGCTATTACTCCTGTGTTATTACAACTATGTGGTGCTGGTGATCATATTGTATCTAGCAGAACTATATATGGAGGGACCTATGCATTTTTAAAGAACTTTACACCTAGGTTAGCCATTCAAACCTCATTTGTAGATATTACAAATTTAGAAATAGTTGAGGCTTCAATTACTGAAAATACTAAGGTTTTATATTGTGAATCTGTGAGTAATCCTTTATTAGAGGTTGCCGATATTAGAGGATTAGCTGTGTTAGCAAAAAAATATAAGTTAACCTTAGTAGTAGATAATACATTTTCTCCATTATCTATTTCTCCAATTCAATTAGGAGCAGATGTTGTGGTACATAGTTTAACAAAATTTATTAATGGTTCTTCAGACGCAGTAGGTGGTGTTGTTTGTGGAAGTCAAGAATTTATAAATCAATTAAGAAGTGTCATAGATGGTGCTTGTATGCTTCTTGGTTCTACTATGGATAGCCTACGTGCCTCCTCCATTTTGAAGAATCTAAGAACACTTCATATTCGTATGAAGCAGCACAGTCATAATGCTTCTTATTTAGCCAACAAGTTTGAAGCTGATGGAATAAAAACAGTATATCCTGGTCTAAAATCCCATCCATCATATGAATTATTTACTTCTATGATGAATATTGAGTATGGATATGGGGGTATGTTAACTATTGATGCAGGTTCTTTGGAAAAGGCCAATGCACTCATGGAAGCTATGCAACAAAATAATGTTGGCTATTTAGCGGTAAGTTTAGGTTTCTATAAAACGTTATTTTCTGCTCCAGGAACTTCAACTTCCTCGGAGATTCCTGAAGATGAACAAGCAGAAATGGGATTATCAGATGGCTTAATTCGTTTTTCTATTGGATTAGATAACAATATCGAAAGAACATATCAGACTATAAAAAAGTGCATGAAAGAGGTTGGGGTTTTAACTAGTGAATCTTTCGTTTCAAATTAAAAATCTTTAAAAGCTCTGTAGAATAATTCTTTAGATAATTCTTTCATGTCTCTATCTTTAAATCTTTCCTCTGATGGGCTTTTAGTATTCCATCTTTTTCCCTCTTTGATTAATTCAAAACGAAATAGAGAAGAAGTTGAATCTTTCATATCTAGTAATGGGTAGCGTAAATCTTTATAAATAATTGTATTGTTGTCTTTAGAACTTAACGTATAAAATTCATTACTAAACCAACGTAATGTTTTTATATCTGGATGATTTATATCTACAAGAGTTTGATTCTTGGGAATATTTTTAAAGTTGGAAGGTCTTGTATTATTATCAAAAATTGAATAAAATATTACTTTATAATCTGTATCAGTCTCTGCAACTGCATACCATAATATATTATTTAAAATTGTAGGCTGTGCACTAAATTTTGAATAGTTAATATTAGCTTTCTGAAAAGAACTTTTAAAAATTTGATTTACATATAATTTATTACCAATGGTAAAGATCATATATGCAGAACTAATGAAAAGACCTAGTTTTGTCCATCTTCTACGAGTGGGGTTTTTACGATTAAAAAACATGGCAATAATCATGCATAATAGAAAGGGAAGGGTGTATAGTGGATCAGCAACAGCAATATTATTAAAAGCAACTCTGTAATCTGAAAATGGTAAAAATAATTGTGTTCCATAAGGCGTGAAGCTATCCAGAATTGGATGAGTAAAAATAGATAAAAAGAACAACCAGATCCAATCTTTTAAGTTCGTAGTCCCTTTTCTTTTTGGCCCATAATCGTAAATTTTTGAACTTATAAAACCAAAAAGGAAGGCTCCTAAAATTGCAAAAATAATAGAATGCATAAATCCTCTATGAAAAGCCAGACTATCTATTTCGTTAGAATAATAAAGACTTCCAATAAGTACATCTAAGTCTGGAATTGTTCCACCAATAGCTCCAAAGAGAATGGCTTTATTTCCTATTTTTTTTCCTAAAGCTATTTCGCCACATGCAGCCCCTAAAACAATTTGAGTAATTGAATCCATGGGTGCAAATGTAACCAACTCATTTCACTTGCATAGCTTCTTGTAAAATCGTAACATTACAAAACAAAAAATAAAAAAATGCAAGACCAAAAAATTACAAAGAATAGTGAACTTTCAATTCTTGAGGCAATCATTCCTGTCATTATTTTAGTTGGGTTGTTGGCCTATAATGTATTTATTTTTGGAGATGATTCACTAAGTGGTTCAAATCAGTTTATATTATTAATTGGAGGAGCAGTAGCAGCTATAGTAGGTTTTAGAAATAAGGTTTCTTTTTCTAGAATGATGGATGAGGTTGCTGAAAATGTTAAGTCTACCTCTAGTGCCATATTCATTTTATTGATGGTTGGAGCTTTGGCTGGAACATGGTTGGTCAGTGGTATTATACCTACAATGATTTATTATGGATTACAAATTTTAAACCCCACAATATTCTTACCCGCTTGTTTGGTTATTTGTGCAGTTATTTCTGTTGCAACTGGTAGTTCTTGGACTACTTCAGCAACTGTAGGTATTGCCTTAATTGGAATTGCAGGAGCTTTAGATATTTCCTTAGGAATGACAGCGGGAGCGGTTTTATCTGGTGCTTATTTTGGAGATAAAATGTCACCAATGTCAGATACAACGAACTTAGCTCCAGCAATGGCAGGAACAGATTTATTTACACATATAAAGTATATGTCTTACACTACAGTTCCTACATTTTTAGTCACCCTAATTATTTTTATAATCATAGGACTTACATTAAGTGTTAATGGTGATGCTGATACTTCAGCGATGCTAGTAGATATTGATAAGGCTTTTAATATTAATCCCTGGTTATTTCTAGTGCCAGTAATCGTAATTGCTCTTATCGTAAAAAAAACACCACCATTAATCGCTTTACTAGCAGGGACAATTTTAGCGGCAATTTTTGCTTTATTTTTTCAGCCACAAATTATCGTAAATATTGCAGGTGCTACTGAATTAACATTTAACTCAGCCTACAAAGGTTTGATGACTGCAATAACAGTAGATACTGCAGTGGCAACTGATAATGAAATTTTGGCAAAGTTATTTACTGCTGGAGGGATGGCAAAGATGATGGGAACGATATGGCTTATTTTATGTGCAATGGTCTTTGGAGGAATTATGGATGCCATTGGAGCTTTGGCTAAGATTAGTAGCTTTATGTTAAACCTTTTTGATTCTGTTTTTGGATTATTTGCCAGCACAGTATTTACATGTATTGGATTAAATTTCACTGCTTCGGATCAGTATCTGGCTATAGTTGTACCAGGTAAAATGTATTCTAAAGCTTTTAAAGAAAAAGGCTTGGCTCCTGAAAACTTAAGTAGAACCCTAGAAGATTCTGGAACGGTTACTTCGGTGTTGATTCCCTGGAATACCTGCGGTGCCTATCATTCTAATGTATTAGGAGTAAGTGTTGGAGAGTATTTTATTTATGCAATTTTTAATTGGTTGTCTCCATTTACTACCTTATTATTTGCTGCGTTAAGAATTAAAATAAGACAGTTAGCTACTAAATAAACCAATTCCAAACTAAACCAAATCTTATGGTGAAATCTCTGTAAGGGTAATTAGGAGCAGAGAAATAATTTCTTTTTCCAAAGTCAGAGAGCGCATTGTCTACTCGGAAAAAAATTCGGGTTCTTCTTATTTGTGCGTTAAAAAATAAGTCTACTGTAGGGAAGCCAATTTCTTCAGAATTTTGGAGTGTAAATTCTGCTAACAATGGATTATAAGCATTAGCCTTATAAGCCGTAAAATAGTTAAATGTAGCACCAATTTGAACTTGCATAGGTTTTCCTTTAAACCAATAATCTGAATAGTATAATGTATTTCTTGTGATGAGCTCTGGAACTCTAAAAACAGCAGATCCTCCACTTACATTTTGATACATAATAGTATTATCTAGTGCAAATTTTTTGTACGTAAATTCTCTTGATGCTTTAACTTTTAAGTAAGTAACATTTTCAGAGTATTGTTGAGGTTTATTGTTTTCATCAAAATAGGTGTAGTTTTCAATATTTGTCAAATTTACAGCTGCATTTAACCATCTTGAATCAAACTGAAATCCTAGATTTTGAGTTCTTATGTTTTCATAATCATTTTCCCAATTGTATGCATCATAAGTGCTTTGGTGGAGGAGGTAATTAAAATTAGGTGATTTAGAATTTAATAAAACACCGGCCTTTATGTAAAATAAACTATCTTTTTTGAAAGATAAATTCCCGCGAAGATTTGTTCCAGAAAGCCTTGCAGAACCTGGTGTAATTTCACCACTAGCATCTAATTGAAATTTACTCACTTTCGCTTTCCAGTCAGCACCAAAGGAGATGGCACTCCCTCTCAATTTTCTTGTATTTATATTACTAGTTTGATTGATGATTTTGTCGTATCCGTGAGAATAATTCAATATACTAGTCTTAGCTTTGAATGTTCCCAAGACATATTTTGAATTAAATTCTAAAAAAAACTGATTTTTAAAAAACGTATTTTTAACATCATCTCTAATATTCCCAGAATAATTGGTAGCTCCTATAAAATTACTGGGAGAGTTTTGTCTAAATTCATATCCTTTTTTGCTACTTTCAAGAACATGACCAATCTTTAGATTTGTAAAGTCTTTTTGATTAGCCGAATCTTTAGAGGAAAGGAGTTGATAATCTTGTTCTATATATACTCTAGAACCCTCAAGAAAATTTTCTGTGTTTTCCAAATTTACATCAAGTCTAGCTCTGTCTGAAAAATTAGGATCATTAGTTGTAAAAGCAACTATAGATTCTGGAGTTAGGCCACCGCTTTCTTCATTTAAAACATCTTGGGTAGCTATGTGTCCTCTTATCTTATATTGATTGTTTTTTGTCTCATAGTGAAATGTTGTTCTGAAATTGCCCTGACTAACTAGAGCTGATCTGTATTTTCCTAAAGAGCGCAATCCAGTATAAGCGATAGATACATTGAATCTTCTAGAGAAATTTAATGTAAAAAAAGAATCTAAAAATCTTCCTTGTTCTAGTGTTGTTAAAAACATAATTTCTGAAGTTGGAGTAGGAACTTCATAATAATTGATGTCTGTTATGGTGTTAAAAGAAAATTGTTTGGCAGTAAAACCAATTCCTGGAATGGTATTAATTTTATCAAAATCATAAGTTAGCCGGTTAAAAGTCTGACCAATATTATGAAAAGGTAACAAGCCAAAGTTATCTTTCCTTAAAAAATTAAATTTGTAGTGTTTATTTATATTTAAAGTTGTGTCTACGTATGAGGTGTCTTTAAGAAATGAAAAAATTTTATAATCGGTGTACTTTGTTTTGGCGCTTAAGTTAATTTTTTTGGTTCCACTATTATCTTGAACAATACTATCATTAAAAGTAAAGTTAGTCATGTCCTTCATTTTTCTCTGCTTATTAAGGGGTTTGCCTTTTTGACCATACATATGACTGGCTGTTATAGACATTAAAAAAATAAAGTAAATAATTCTTTTCATTAAAGAAGATTAGTAAAACAAAAGTAAACTTTTAAAGGAAAAGATTTCAAATAATTATCTTCAAAAAATGTTAATTTGCAGTATGTTAAAAAATAACTTTAGTGGATGTCAACTTGAAGTTGGAACTGATGAGGCAGGAAGAGGCTGTCTTTCTGGACCAGTTGTTGCTGCTGCAGTAATATTACCATTTAATTATCACAATGAATTATTAAATGATTCCAAGCAACTCACAGAGGCTAAGAGAAAAAAACTTAGACCCATCATAGAAAAAGATGCTTTGGCGTTTGGTGTTTCTTTTATTGATGAAAAGGAAGTTGATCAATTAAATGTATTGCAAGCATCAATAACAGGAATGCAACGTGCTATTTCACACATGTCAATAACTCCAGAATATATTATAGTAGATGGAAATAAGTTTAAACCCTATAAAGATATTCCTTTCAAAACCATTGTTAAAGGTGATGCTAAATTTATGAGCATTGCTGCAGCATCTGTTTTAGCAAAAACATATCGAGATGATTATATGGAAAAAATTCATAAAGAATTTCAAGTATATAATTGGAAAAAAAATAAAGGATACCCAACAAAAGAACACAGAAAAGCCATTCAAGAACACGGAATTACAAAGTATCACAGAAAAACCTTTAAACTTTTACCTTCTCAATTAAAATTAGAAATTTAATTCAAATTTTTCAACCTCAAACAGATCTTTAAAATGATTAAGTATTTTTTTCTTCACTTCACTTAATTCAATTTTTCTTCCAAGTTCAACTTCTAAAGATGTTACAGCCTTTCCTTTTATTCCACAGGGTATAATATGGTCAAAATACCCAAGATTAGTGTTAACATTTAAAGCAAAACCATGCATAGTTACCCAACGACTACTTCTTATTCCCATAGCACAAATTTTTCGGGCAAATGGGGTACCTGTATCAATCCAAACTCCAGTTTCTCCGTCACTTCTATCTCCTTTGACTCCATACTCTGCGAGAGTCTTAATAATTACTTCTTCAAGAAATCTTAAGTATTTATGTATATCTGTAAAAAAATTTTCAAGATCTAATATAGGATACCCAACGATTTGACCAGGCCCATGATAGGTAATATCTCCACCTCTGTTAATTTTATAATAGGTAGCTTGTTTCTCTTTTAATTGTTGTTCATTAATTAATAGGTTGCTGAGATTTCCACTTTTACCTAAAGTGTATACATGAGGATGCTCAACAAAAAGAAAATAATTTTTAGTGGTGTTTGTTGTGTTATTTTTTCTGTTTTGCCTTTTTATGTCAATAATACTATTTAATAAGTAGGTTTGAAATTCCCAAATATCTTTGTAATCCTTTAGGCCAAGGTCTTTTAGAAGTATTTTTTTGTTGGTTTTCATCGATTGTAAAGATAATTATTTATTATATTTACGCCGCTCTTCCCTTAATTTAAAAATTATTAAAACCATGAAAAAATTTAATTTAATTTTAATTTTATTTTTGAACACTTCTTTGTGTTTTACTCAATCTAATTTTTGGAAAAAAACAGAATTAAAATCTAATAAGCAGAGTTCTTACCTAAAAAACTTACATGAAGATAAATATCAAATATTCTCTTTAGATTACAATAAATTAAAATCTAAGTTGGAAGATGCTCCGTCAAGGTTAAATCAGAGTTCTAGATCTTCACTAGTAGTTCGGTTTCCTGACGATAAAGGAAATATGGAACGTTTTAATGTATATGAGACCTTTATATTGGCTCCAGATATAGCAGTAAAATATCCAAATATTAAAACTTACATAGGTTTTAGTTTAGATAATCCTGGAGCTAGAATACGTTTTAGTGTTACCCCACAGGGAGTAAAAACAATGACTTCCTATCTTAATAAACCTACGTTATTCACAGTTCCTTCAGAAAAAGGAAATACAACAGAGTATATCACATATCACAGAGGAGTAAGAATAAACTCAAAAAAAGATTTTGAATGTTTAACTGAAAACGAACTTATTCCAATAAAGGATATAAGCTCTTCCTCGAGAGACGCAAATGATCAAATTTTACGAACATTAAGAATTGCAATTTCAACAACTGGTGAGTATACAAATTTTTGGGATGATGGAGATGATACAAATGGAGATGCACAGGCTGATGCGCTAGCTGCTGTAGTTTCTACTTTAAATAGATCAAATGAAGTTTTTGAGGTTGATATGGCTGTTACCTTTCAACTAGTGTCAGGAATAGAAATTATTTATCCTTTAGCTTCTTCAGATCCATATACAGGAAGTTATAATAGTCAACTTCAATCAACGTTAACCTCTGTTATTGGCGAAGCAAATTATGATATAGGACATTTATTTAATTATGGCGGTAATAATGGAAATGCAGGGTGTATAGGATGTGTTTGTGTAGATTGTCAAAAAGGAAGTGGTTTTTCATCACATTCATTTACAGATAACGATGGTGGTCCAAACATGGATGATTTTTTCGATATTGATTATGTACCTCATGAAATTGGTCACCAAATGGGTGGGAATCACACCTTTTCACAAAGTAGTGAAGGTACTGGTGTAAATTATGAGCCGGGGAGTGGAACAACCATTATGGGTTATGCAGGTATTACAGGTTCAAATGATGTACAAGACCATAGTGATCCCTATTTTCATTATGGAACTATAAATCAAGTTTTGAATAATTTAGATAATAGAACCTGTTGGACGTCTACAGAAATTTCAAATAATCCCCCTCTGGCTGATGCTGGAGACGATTATACAATTCCTCAGGGAACCGCCTTTAAATTAGTAGGTTCAGCAACTGATACAGATTCAGGAGATGAATTAACATATACTTGGGAGCAAGTAGATTCAGGGACAACTACTAGTAGTAATTTTGGTCCTACTAAAACATCTGGTGCCGTTTGGAGGTCAAGACCACCAAGTACAAATCCAATAAGATATATGCCTATAAAATCTCGAGTTTTGTCGGGGCAATTAACAGAAACAAACCCTGTAGAAACAGTAGACAATACCTCATGGGAAACCGTGTCAACAGTTAGTAGATCTTTAAATTTTGCACTAACTGTAAGGGATAGGTCAGAGGCCAATGGAACAGGGCAATTTCCACAATCAGATTTCGATTTCATGACCGTTACCGTAGATGGAACTTCTGGACCATTTGCAGTAACTTCTCAGACTACAAATGAAACATGGAATGTGGGTGAAAGCCAAACTGTAACCTGGGACGTAGCTGGTACAGATACGGGAAGTGTAAATACTCCTACCGTAAATATCTATCTATCTACAGATGGAGGGTTAACATTTCCTTATTTAGCAGCAAGTAATGTAGCGAATGATGGAAGTCACACCTTTTCAGTACCTTCAGCTGACGGAGATTCAGATCAACTAAGAATTATGGTGGAGGGAAATGGTAATATTTTTTATGCTGTAAATTCAACTAACCTATCGTTGCAACAATCAGAATTTTCAATCTCAATTTCTGAACCCTCTGTCGAAGTATGTTCTCCCAACAACGTAACTTATGACTTCGTTTACAATACTTACCTAGGGTTTACAGGAACTACACTTTTTTCTGTTAATGGACTGCCAGCAAGTGTAAATGCGTCTTTTAGTTCAGATTCAGCAGATCAAGATGGTACCAACATTTCATTAACGCTTAGTAACATTGGGTCTTTAAATGTAGGAACCTATAATTTTCAAATTACAGGTACATCAGGAACTATTGTTAAGAATGCTGATGCAAATTTCTCAGTATTTTCAACTTTAACTGAAGTTCCAACGTTAACTTCACCAAGTGATAATTCTAGTGGAATAGGTCTATCACCCTCCTTTTCGTGGGATGTTATTTCAAATGCAAGTTCCTATGACATTGAAATTGCCACAGATTCTGGGTTTAGTTCTGTTGTAGCTAGTGAAAATGTTACCACTAATTTTTTCTCAGGAACTACTTTAAATCAATCAACTACGTATTACTGGAGAGTTAAAGCCAAAAATAGTTGCGGTGATGGAAACTTTTCTTCAGTAAATTCATTTATTACTCAAAATTGTTCTGTCTGTGTATCTACAGGAAATACTTCGTATGTTACTAGTACAACAAGAGTTGTTTTTAATACGATAGACAACACTTCAGGAAAGCCAGGAGCTTACAGTGACTACACAGATATTAGCACTACTGTGAAAGCTGATGAAGTTCATGATTTAACTGTTCAGGTAAATACAGATGGTAATTATACAGTTCACACTTTGGTTTGGATAGATTGGAATCAAGATTGTGATTTTGATGATGATAATGAAGAATATGATTTAGGAACAGCTACTAATGCACCTGATATAGCAACAACTTTAAGCCCTTTGTCGGTAACAATACCTTCAAATGCTTTACTGGGTTCAACAACCATGAGGGTATCAACTAAATATAATTCTGATCCTACTTCTTGTATGACAGGTCAAGACGCTGAGGTAGAGGACTACACTATCGAGGTAATCGATGATACAGCTTCTTTAGATAATGATACTTTTGAAGGTTTCAATTTATATCCTAATCCTTCTGATGGAAATTTCAACTTACAATTTGACACTAGATCATCAGATCGTATAGAACTTCAGTTATTTGATATTACTGGTAGATTGGTGAGAGAATTGTTATTTACAAATGTAGCTTCAAGATTTTCTGAAAGTATTTCATTTGAAAATATAGTTAAGGGTGTGTATTTGTTAAAAATTAAAAACGGCACCAATCAAACGACCAGAAAATTAGTGATTGAATAAGATTTTAATACAATATATAAATAGTTAAAAGGTTGTCTTGAGAGACAACCTTTTTTAACTTTTGTTAAATAGTTGATGTTATAAAATTAAATAAATTACTTTTGTAATATGTCTATAGAAGTACAATCTGTTACAAAATCTTATGGAAATCAATTGGCGTTAAACGAAATTAGTTTTTCAGCTAATAAAGGAGAAATTATTGGATTTTTAGGCCCAAACGGTGCTGGAAAATCTACCATGATGAAGATTATAACAGGCTTCATTTCACCAACAAAAGGCACTGTTTTTGTTTCTGGTATTGATGTTCTTAAGAGCCCTAAAAAAACCAAAGCTAAAATAGGCTATCTCCCTGAGCAAAATCCTTTATACCATGAAATGTATGTGAAAGAATATCTTCAATTTCAAGCCTCAATTTTTAAGATATCAAAAGAAACTATTAGTACTGTTATAAAAACCGTTGGCTTAACTCCTGAGTCACATAAAAAAATCAGTCAACTTTCAAAAGGTTACCAGCAAAGAGTTGGTATAGCTGCAGCTATTATTCATAATCCAGATGTTTTAGTTTTAGACGAACCTACTACAGGCTTAGATCCAAATCAAATTCAAGAAATAAGAACTTTAATTAAAAAACTAGGAAAAGAAAAAACAATATTATTTTCTACTCACATTATGCAAGAGGTTGAAGCTGTATGCGATCGAGTTATCATTATAAAAAAAGGAGAGTTACTCATAGATAAATCAATCGAAGAGTTAAAAGAAAATAACAAACAAATTATAGAAGTTACTTTTGATTATAAGATTGAAGAACAATTCATTCAAAGGTTACCCAATATAGTATCTTTGAAAAATAATTTTGATAATACTTGGTATATAACCTTTGATTCTTCTGAAGATATGAGAGGTATAATTTTTGATTTTGCTAAAGAAAATGGATTAAAAATTTTAGAGTTAAATTCTAAAAATCAAAGTTTAGAAACACTTTTCACTAAACTAACATCTTAATTTAATTTAAAATTAATATGTTGGTCCTCAAGTGTTTTCAAAAGCTCACTACTAATTTTAACTTTAGTGTTTCTGCTAGGAACTTCTAATTCTATTTCTTCCTCTACATCATAAATTACAAATTTTAGCGATTGTTTTCCTTTGTGATTATTAAACAAAGTATTAAAGTTCTCTATTGATTTTTCATGAACATCTTCTATAGGTATTTTAATCGTCACTTTTTTACATAAATCGTCCATCACATCATGTAGCAATTTAAATTCAGTAAATTTAAGTCTTGCATCTCCTTCAACCCCTTCTTTATTAGTCCATCCTTTTTGAATTGTTGTTCTAACAAATAAGAAAGAGTTTGAAACTAAAAAGTGTTTAAATTTCAAATAATCCTCCCCAAATATTCTGAACTCAAAACTATCTAAATAATCTTCAATAAAGAAAGAAGCCCATCCTTTTCCAGCCTTTGAAACTTTATGTTGAACATCTGTAACAATTCCTGCAAAAACTAAATTTGATCCAACATATTTTTGTAAATCACTTTTAAAATGACCCACATTAGCATTGCAAAATTTCAATTCGTTAGTAAAATCATCTAGTGGATGAGCAGAAATATATATCCCTACAACTTCTTTTTCTTTGGCAAGTTCTTCCATATTTCCCCAGGCTTCACAGCTTGGAATATCTGGCTCAGGGAATTGAATATCTGAAGCTTCTCCAAATAAAGAGACTTGAGCAGAATTTAAATTTTCTTGGTACTTACTTCCATACCTTATGGCTTTCTCAATAAAGGTTTGTCCTTTTTCATCTTCAGCAAAGTATTGAGCTCTATGGGTATTTGAAAAAGAATCAAAGCCTCCAGCTAAAATTAAACCATCAAAAGCTTTTTTATTGGCAGCTCGTAAATCTATTCTTTTGGTAACATCAAAAATTGATGTAAAATGACCATTTTCTTTTCGCTCTTTAATGATTGCTTTTACAGCCGAACTACCTACACCTTTTATGGCACCCATTCCAAAACGAACAGCACCTTTTTTGTTTACAGAAAATTTTAAATACGATTCATTAATGTCTGGGCCTAAAACTTCTAAGCCCATAGATTTACATTCTTCCATAAAGAATGAAACAGATTTGATATCATTCATATTATTTGATAGAACAGAAGCCATATATTCTGCAGGATAGTGAGCTTTGAGGTAGGCTGTTTGGTAAGCTATCCACGCATAACAAGTAGAGTGAGACTTATTAAAAGCATAAGACGCAAAAGCTTCCCAATCTTTCCATATTTTCTCTAGTTTCTCAGATTCATGACCATTTTCTCTTGCTTGATTGATAAATTTAGGTTTCATTTTTGCTAAGACAGCAGCTTGCTTCTTTCCCATTGCTTTTCTTAAAACATCGGCTTCACCCTTTGTGAAGTTGGCAAGTTTTTGAGAGAGCAGCATTACTTGTTCTTGATATACAGTAATTCCATAAGTTTCCGCTAAATATTCTTCCATTGCAGGGAGGTCATATTGTATATCTTCTTTCCCATGCTTTCTGTTAATAAAGGATGGAATATATTCCATTGGTCCTGGTCTGTATAATGCATTCATGGCAATCAAATCTCCAAAAACAGTAGGTTTAAGAGAACGCATGTGTTTTTGCATACCAGGAGATTCATACTGAAAAATCCCAATGGTTTCACCTCGTTGAAATAATTCATAAGTTTTTTTATCATCAAGCGGGAAATTTTCTGGATCTAATTGTACTCCATGCCTAGCTTTGACAATTTTTACAGTATCTTTTATTAAAGTTAAGGTTTTTAAGCCTAAAAAATCCATTTTTAATAAGCCTGCACTTTCAACAACAGAATTATCAAACTGAGTAACATACATGTCTGAATCTTTTGCTAAAGCTACAGGAACAAAATTGGTAATGTCTGAAGGAGTGATGATAACCCCACACGCATGAATTCCAGTGTTTCTAACTGAACCTTCGAGGATAGCAGCTTTGTTTATGGTTTCAGATTCTATTCCATCTCCCTCAGAAAGGGTTTTTAATTCGTTAACCATATCTTTTTCTTCAGAGCGAAGTGCAGCAATTTTTCCTTTGCTTTTCTCATCTGTTCCAAAAATATTTTTCAGTTTAACATTTGGTATTAATTTAGCAATCCTATCGGCTTCAAATAGGGGTAAGTCGAGTACTCTGGCTGTATCACGGATGGATGATTTTGCAGCCATGGTTCCATAGGTGATTATTTGAGCAACCTGATTAGCTCCATATTTATTAATTACATAGTCCATTACCCTACCCCTTCCTTCATCATCAAAATCAATATCAATATCAGGCATAGATACACGTTCAGGATTCAAGAAACGCTCAAAAAGTAAGTCATATTTAATGGGATCTATATTGGTAATCCAAAGACAATAGGCAACAACAGATCCAGCAGCTGATCCTCTACCTGGACCAACAGAAACATCCATCTTTCTTGCCTCTCGTATAAAATCTTCTACAATCAAAAAATATCCTGGGTATCCAGTATTCTCAATAACCTCTAACTCAAAATTAAGTCGCTCTTTTATAGATTCTGTGATTTCTCCGTAACGTTTTTTGGCACCAATAAAAGTGAGGTGTTTTAGATAATTATTTTCTCCTCTTTTTCCACCGTCTTCTTCATCTTCTTTAGACTGAAATTCAGCTGGAATATCAAATGCAGGTAAAAGAACATCTCTAGCTAGTGAGAAAACTTCAATCTTGTCTACTATTTCTTGAATATTAGATATTGCCTCAGGAATGTCTGCAAACAATTCTTTCATTTCATCACTAGACTTAAAATAATATTCGTCATTAGGAAGACCATACCTATATCCTCTTCCTTTTCCTTTTGGGGTAGCTTGTTTTTCTCCTTCTTTTACACACAATAAAATATCGTGCGCATTTGCATCTTCTTTATTTAAATAAAATATGTTATTAGTGGCAACAACTTTAACTTCATGTTTTTTAGCAAATTTTAGAAGCGACTCATTAACTATACGTTCATCTTCTTGATTGTGTCGCATTAATTCGATATACAAATCATCACCAAATTGTTGTTTCCACCAAATTAGAGCATCTTCAGCTTGTTTTTCACCAACATTTAATATTTTATTTGGAACTTCTCCATAAGTATTTCCAGTTAGTACTATTATGTCTTCTTTGTATTGCTCAATAATTTTACGATCTATTCTGGGAACATAATAGAATCCATTGATGAAAGCAATGGAAGACATTTTAGCAAGATTATGATATCCTTTTTTTGTTTTAGCAAGTAAGACAATTTGGTATCCATTATCTTTTCTTTTTTTGTCTAAATGATCTTCACAGACATTAAACTCACACCCAAGAATTGGCTTTAAAATTGTTTCTTTTGGAGTTTCTCCATTTTCTTCAGAGATCTCATTTTTAGCTAATGCTTGCTTGTTGTGTTTTAAGATGGCACTGACAAAATGAAACGAAGCCATCATATTTCCTGAATCAGTTAAAGCAATTGCAGACATATTATCTTTAGCTGCAGCTTTTACAATATTTCCAATTTGGATGGTAGATTGTAAAACTGAAAACTGAGTATGATTGTGAAGGTGAGCAAATTGAACATTTTCTAATTGAGATAGACCAGCTGAAGGACTAGATGTTGTTTTGGTCTCTTTAAGAGAAGCTAAACGTTTTCTAATTTTTTCACTTTCTTTCTTAAGATTAATATGTTTTAAACCAATGACCTCAATAGGTTTTGGATTAGCCTCTGAAAAGTTTTTAAAATAATCTTCATCAACATCTAGTTTTTCTTTTGAAAACTCTCTTAAACGAATTAATTCTAAAAAACATCTAGTAGTAGCTTCTACATCTGCAGTAGCATTATGAGCTTCTCCAAAATTTACACCAAATAAATGGTTATGTAATTCTGTCAACGTAGGTAGTTTGAATTTTCCTCCTCGACCACCGGGAATTTGACACAATTGTGCAGTATGCTCTGTACAAGTATCTAAAACAGGTAGTTTGTTTAGGTTGTTTGGTATTCCCAAACGATGAAACTCACAACCCATAATATTTAAATCAAAATTTACATTCTGCCCAACAATAAAAGTAGTTTTTTGTAAAACTTCATTAAATAACGTTAAACATTCTTTTAGAGGAATTCCTTGTTCTTGAGCTAAATCTGTAGAAATGCCATGTATCTGCTCTGCATCATAAGGAATATTAAACCCTTCAGGTTGTAGTAGGAAATTATTATGCTCTACTATTTTTCCCATACTGTCATGAAGCTGCCATGCAATCTGTATACATCTTGGCCAGTTATCAGTGTCAGTAATAGGAGCATTCCAGCTCTTTGGTAACCCAGTGGTTTCCGTGTCAAAAATCAAGTACATAGTTGCGGATTTCTTACCTAGAAATTAGTAGAATAAAAATAGTAAAAAGAGATAGAAAAACACTCCAAGAGTTATTTGGTTTTATTAACAATTAGCAGTTGGTAATAAACGCTATTGTTTTATCTACTACAACCCTAAAATCCTCAGGGAGTTTTGATGATGTCCAAGGTTGAGATGCACCAAAGACATGATTAGATCCAGGTACAACAATTAGTTGACTTGAGGAATTCCATTTGTGAAGATTTTTTGCATGAAGAAAAGGTACTGACGGGTCTTTATCTCCATGAATAATTAAGTGAGGTATAATTATTTCTTTTGCAGCATTCTCAACACATAAGCGTTTTTTATTTGTTATAAAATTATAGTAAAATTGGATGTAATGTGGCATTTTTTGTTTGGTTCTTCCATTTAAAACATAAAAGACACCATCTTCTTTCCATTGTTCTAATTCTGCGCTCTCATTAAACACAGTTCTATTAAGATCACATACTGCAGCCCATGTAATTAGTTTTTTTATTCTTGAATCTTCAGCTGCTTTTATAAGAGCTATTGCACCACCTCTAGAATGACCAACAAGTATTATATT